>ERZ1370068.8785-contig-7612_pt1 | contig 54485 bp, 90 predicted proteins | sample MGYA00561227_ERZ1370068 | MGnify/ENA primary metagenome ERZ1370068 (study PRJEB38410, sample SAMEA6850437) | metagenome | study: Metagenomic assessment of the ecological functions of the soil: analysis of the soil microbiota associated with the... | reverse complement strand
ATATTATGTATTGCTATGCTTTTCGAAGTCATCTTTAGTGGCCCGAGTATAATCCAGCCCGCCGAGACCATCACAATTGGAGAAACCCGATGAGACTTGAACCGAAGGGCGCAGTTGGTCGCTGTTATTGCCTCTGTGGGCTGGCAGCAATCATTTCTTCGTCTGCCCAACAGAAACCCAACTGCACGGTAAAAGTGACGCTGTTGCAGGTCAACGACGTCTACCAATTTGCGCCTGTCGATCTGGGTACGCGCGGTGGCCCTGGCGGCGTCCTGACGTTGAAGAAGAAATCGAGAAGCAGTCGCCCAACACCCTCTCTCCTGCTTTCCGGGGACACGATTTCGCCATCAGTCGAATCCATCACCCCACAGGGCGCCCAGATGATTGACGCCTGGAACATCGCCAGGCTCCGACTATTCGACTTTGGCAACCACGAGTTTGATTTCGGGCCCGACGTGTTGCGCCAACGCATGAAGAATCAGTTCAAGTGGATCGTGGCCAATGTGATCGACAAGAAAACCGGCGAAGCCTTTTGGCGATGCGCCGGCGTTTGTAGTGCGCGAGTTTGACGGGGTGAAAGTCGCCATCTTCGGCCTGACGCGTTGGAAGAAACGAAAACTACCTCGCGGCCCGGCCCGGACGTGGAGTTTCTCAATCCCTGTGAAACGGCGCGAAAAATGGTGCGGCCGAAATCCATGCGAGCCGGAGTGAAGACGGTGATCGCGCCCAACTCATCTTTCAATGAGCGAAGATAAGGAAGTTGCCCGTTGTTCCGGCGTCGACGTGATCATCGGAGGGCATGAGCACACGCTGCTGGAGTCGTCTTCAGGCGGCGCGCCGATTTTCAAGATGACGGCAGACCGCGCGCGAGTTGGGCCAGATCGATTTGAACATCTCGAAGTCAACCGGCGCCGTTGAAAGCATCGACTGGAAAGTGATTCCGGTGACCGACAAGACAAAAGACGATCCGCAGTTTGCGCGGCGCTCAACCGCAACATGGCGCGCTGCTGAAAAAGCTGGCGACGGTTGTCGGGCGCAGCAGCGTAGACCTGGATGCGAGGGCGCAGTGGGCGCAGACTGGAGACCAATGTCGGCGACTTCATCGCGGACGCGTTTCTGCGCGGCGACCGGCGCCGACGTTGGCCTGATGAATGGCGGGTCGATCCGGGCAGACGAAGTAATCCGCGCGCTGGAGCGTTGACAAAAGGGACGTGTCGTCGATCCTTCCGTTCAAGAATCGCGTAGTTAGGTTGAACTGAGCGGCGCGGTCCTCATGACAGGTGTTGGAGCACGGGGTGGCACGAAGCGCGGAGGACGCCGAACCGGGCCGCTTTCCGCAAGTATCGGGGATTAAGTTTTCCTTGATGCCACCGCGCCCGGCGGGGTCGCGGATTGTGAGTCTGACGATAAACGGTAAGCCGCTGGACGACCAAAGGAACTACACGCTGCGGGCCACCACTGACTCACGGGCAACCGATGGCGGTGATGGTTACGAGATGTTGAAGACGACGCGATTGCTGATTCCCAGAGAGCAAGCGAAGTTTGATTCCGACGTGGTGGAGGCGGCGATAGCTGCAAGAAAAGTGATTGCCCTGAAAGTGGAAGGCCGCATCATTCGTCTCGACAAGGAAAAGAAGTCGAAGAGCGATTGCGCGACTGACTGGAATTGATTGCGAAATGAACGATCAGCTTGATGAGATTTACGAGGATGACGCTTCTCCGGCGGCGAAGCTATGAAGCGAAGCAGCTTTTTCAGGAGGCCTATCAGGCTCAGCTCGCTGAAAACTTTGAAGCGGCGATAGAACTCTACAAGCGTTCGATCGAAACCCATCCGACCGCCGAAGCGCACACCTTCCTTGGCTGGGTCTACAGTTTTCAAAACCGTTACGACGAAGCGATCGAGGAGTGCCTGGAAGCAATTCGCGTCGATGAGACGCTCGGGAATCCTTACAACGATATCGGCAGTTATCTCCCCGGGCCAAGGGCGATCGCTCACAGCAGCGTGCGCTGGTTCAAGCGGGCGCTCTACGCGCCTCGTTATGAATCCTACGCCTTTCCGCATTTCAACCTGGGTCGAATTTATGAGACGCGGAAGAAGTATCTCGAAGCCGCCCGACACTACGGCAAAGCACTCGAACAACAACCGGGCTTCACGGAAGCAGCCAGCGGACTTCACCGGATGCAAGCGCCGCTGAACTAGTAAATGGTGAATCGTAAATAGTAAATGGTTAAAGAAGAAGGGTTACGATCCGGCTGGCCATGCGTTGTTTCTCCTGGCTATTCACGATTTACGATTCACGATTTACTACTCAGCGATTCACGGATTTACGATTTTCGTCTTCTGCCGCTTTTCATCCACCGCAACGTAAATCACTTCCGCTTCCGTCACGCGCACTTGTTCCTCTCGACCGCCGACTCCTTTCCGTCTCAACAATCACTCGAATCGTGATCGAAGTATTTCCGATGTTGACTGTTTCCGGCGTAGAAGCTCACCAGGTCGCCGACAAACACCGGCTTGTGGAAGATCACCTCGCGCATCGCGACCGTGACGAACCCGCTCCATACGCGTGCGGCGGTGCGCCTCGATCGCGCCTGCCATGTCGATGTAGCTGCGAGAATGACGCCGCCGAAAATTGTGCCCGCGTGAATTTGTATCGCGTGGCAGAAGCGTAATTCGGATGGCCGGATCGCGGTAAGAACTCATTTGCATTTTTCCCTGTCAGCTAAAAGCGGTTCGGAAACAAACTACCCGGCAGGAGTGTCTAAGTTTGCGGCTGGCTACGTCAACCCTTCGCTAACGAAAGGTCGTGAACCGCCATGCCAGCCGCATTCGCATTCTACTATCTCGGCCTGCTCTCAATCAGTCTCCTGGAAGACAACCCTGCCTCTGATTTTGACAGTCTTGGCAAAGCAGCTCTCGGGGGCTTCGCCGTCGCGGTCGCAGTGGCGGTTGCCGTTACACTTTTATCAAACTACGTTTGCGCGACCGAAACCCACCCGCGTCGTCTTATTTCCATCACCTCCCAGCGCGAAGAAGATGTGACTGCGAAACCAACCGGCGATTAGTATCGAGCCCGCTGACTAGTCTTTGCCGGCTTCGTACTAATCACGATTTACCATTACGATTCAGTGTTCACTGGCTTTGCCGTCTTATCCAGTCAGTGATTGCCTGCTTCAGCTCGTCGAGATGGTCCTCGAAGAAGTGGCCTGAGTCTTTGATAACTTTCAGCTCGACGCTCGAATTGTGGTTTGCCTGATTTCATCCAGCAAGTCCTGGAGACGAGACAGACTGCCAAATTCATCCCGGTCGCCGTGGACAAACAGCAGCGGCTTTGCGGCAGGGCGCCAGAAAGCCAAAGTCATATTTGTCCACCGGCGTGCCGATGCTAATCAAATTCATTACGCGCTCGTCTGAAATTCCGACCTCCAATCCCACCCACGCGCCGAAGGTAAAAACCACAAAGCGTGTGATCGATTGCTGCGGGTATTCTTCGGCAAGGCACTGCAAGCCGGTTCGCACGTCTTCCAGTTCACCTCGGCCTTCGTCATGCTCGCCTGTGCTTTGTCCGACGCCGCGGAAATTTATTCGCAGCGTAATCAATCCGGCCTCATTGAGGGCGCTGGCGGCGCGAAACACCACCTTGTTGTGCATCGTGCCCCCGCCCAGCGGATGCGGATGAAGCACCAGCGCCACGCCGATTGCCGGGCCTTCGCGCGGTTCCTTGAGAATTGCCTCGAGCCGCCCGTGGGCTACAGGGATGAAGAGATTGCCTGCCGGGTACATGGAACAAAACGTAACACAGGTACGGGCGCAGCTGAACCGCCAAGACACCAAGAGCGCCAAGAGACTGAACTGAAGACAACACCTGTCAGAATCGTTTTCCTGTGTTTCAGTTCTTCCTTGGCGCTCTTGGCGTCTTAGCGGTTAGTTTGAGATAGAACGTAAGATTTCCTAGACATGAAATCGCCTTTCGGCTACATTAAATGCCCCGCTCCCACAGGCTACTGACAGTTGCAACCACAACCCTGGAAGGTACCGATGATAGAGTCTGTCTTTATCTCGACTGTCTGTTCTAATGCCGCAAGGCCGGCGCAACCACCGAGTCAATTTCTGCCGTTTCGAGCACACCAACGTGCGCTCACCTGTTACCGCTGGGCAGGCGTCCTGCGGGAGTCCGGAAACAAAGGTGAGGCGCTGGTGGTTGACGATGTCGCCGACGTTACGGAGATGCTTGTCGGTGTTGCTAACGCATGCAGGGGTATGAGGTAGTCACGGCGGGCGGGGCTCGCGAGGCACTGGCGCTAGCGCGCGAGCATCAATTCGATGTGATCATCTCCGACATCGGCATGCCGGAGATGAATGGCTACGAACTTGCCACGGCCTTGCGAACTCTGCCGGGCTATGAACGAATCCCGCTGGTGGCGGTTACCGGCTATTCCATGTTTGACGATCGCAATCGCTCGCTGCGCGCCGGCTTCAACGAACATGTGACCAAAGCCAATCGATCCGCGCACCTTCCTCCAACTTCTCGAACAACTGTGAGAGCGGTAAATCGTAAATCGTAAATTGTAAATCGTGAATAGACCAAGCGGCGTCTGTTGGGCAATACTGACTGGCACGTGAACAAGGCTCTTACGCTTCACGATCTACTATTTACGATTTACGATTCACTATTTACTAGTCTTCCTGGGCCATAAATGAAAACTTCGCGTTACCTTTCGGCAGGTCTCCATTCCGAGTCTGCACGCAGAGCCGCGCAACTGGTTCATCGCCGCGATCGTTATCGGCCCGATCTTCTGGCAACTGCGGTTTTCGACCTCGGCCATCTGTTGCGGAGACTTCGACGGGTTATTATCACGCCAGATGGAGCCGCCTGCTTTGGAGTCGCTGCGCAATCATGGTTTTCCGCCGCAGTTTGTCTGGCTACCCTTATCGACGCTCCAATCAAAGCAATGGCGTGGATCACCACCTGCTTTTCCACTTTTCCAGATGCCGTTAACCTGGTTTGGCGATCCTCCGACTGGGTTTGAAAATCGGTTCAGCAATCTTTGCCGGCCTCGCCATTTTCTCCTGTTAATTGGCTGCTGGTGCGCCATCAGATTCGTTACTCGCTTTTTGCTTGTTAGCTTTGCATTGCCTGCTCCGCGCCGTTCTCTACCGGCTCAACATGGCTGGGGCGCCGCCGTTTGCGATTATTTATCTGATCATCGGAATCATCTGCTGTTCACGAAAGATACTGGCCGCTGGTCCCTCGCTCTGGCTTCATCTTCGCTTTGACCTACGACATGTTTGTGTTGCTAATCCTTGCCGCCCTCATCTGGACGGCCGTGATTGGCTGGACTGAACGTCGCGCCTGAATGGCGGCCTTTGGTTTGGGTACTGGCTGGAACCGCGGCGGGGCTGGTAATCAATCCTTATTTTCCTGAACCTTCATCTTTTACCGAGCACCTGAAAACGAAGATGACGGCTGCGGAGCTTGCGGTGAAGGTGCTGGCACCTGAATGGTATCCCTACAGACACTAGATTTCGGCACTGTTGGTCGCCTGCGTGGCGATGTTCGTGGCGTTATCTGGCTTTCGATCCGGCTGACCCGTAAGCGGGCATCATTCCGCGTTCTTTCTGGTTTTTTGCCACGGTGCTGATGATTGGTGACGGCACGCTGGAAAGGATCGCTGAATACTGGCCGCCTTTCGCCGTGATCTTTGCGCTTTTGGCGTTGCAGCACTCGGTTAGGAGGGGACGCGTTCGACGCTGGCCCAGATTGTCCAGCGATATGCTCGATGAGTTGCAACCGTTTCTCGACCGCTCACCGGCGACCACGACGTTGCAGGAGTCAGACTGGCAGGCAGCCTGGCGCACAACCGTTACCGCAGTGGTTGCGGTCTTGCTCGGGGCTCGTCCTCTTTTTTCAACCTGCGCGTAACGCTGAAGGACATTGCGCGGCAGCGAGCCACACAGCTATTACCGCGCCGGCTCTGAATGGATGCGCGCGAACGTGCCGTCCGGCCAAATGATTTTCAATACTGACTGGGACGACTTTCCCCGCTTGTTTTATTTCGACCCGACGCACGTTTACGTGACCGGACTTGATCCCACTCTATCTTTACGACAAGCGATCCAGCGCTCTCGGAACTTTACGAGCGCATCACGCTTGGCAAAGAGAAGGACCCCGGACCGTTGATTCGCGATCGCTTTGGCGCCCGCTATGTGTTTTACCGATAACTCACACGGCGACTTCTTCGAGTTGGCCCAGGACAGCGGTTGGTTTGAGATCGTCTACGAGGACAAAGACTGCACGATCCTGCATATTCTCGATCAGAAGGCTGAGGCGGAACCTGCGGCGCCGGACGTCCCTCGAGGGAGGCGACGCTAGCGCCACCAGACAACCAGTCGTCAACTCCTAACCCGTGATTGAATTCCTAACTTCCGGTTTTTCGATTAATATCTGACCAAGATGCTGAAATTCTCAACCCAAAGCGCCATCCTGATCCTGGTAGTTGCGGCTGTCTTGTCGTCGTCTTGCAGCAGAGGTAAGACGGACACCAGTTCGGCCAATAGTTCCTCCGCCGCACAGTCGGCGCCGCCCCGGCTCCAGCTCCGAAAACGGGCTTCGAGGCCGATTTGGACTACGTCCGCAAGGGCAGTACACCTACGTTTGGGTTTTCTCGCGAAAAGACGACAAGCCGCTCGACAAGAACGATGCAGCCTTTCTGAGGACAAACGCTCCGCAGGTAGTTGATTGGGTTACCAGCGATGAGGGCCGCAAGGTTACCGCGGGCACAAACTTTGACCTGGCCATGGGGAAACCTCGAACTCCTCAAGAAACGCTTCAACGTCGAAGACTATACCGGATAGACAGAAGACAGTAGACAGAAGACAGTAAACAGAACTCGAGGCGTGGAGTACGCTCTTTGTTCTCTGCCTCTTCGGCCTACTGCCTTCGCTCTCTATCTGCTGTCTTCAGTCTCTCCTGTCTCCCGTCTCCTGTCTACTGCTTCTTGAAGTCTCCGGCCTTGATGATTGTTATCTTCGTCGGATCGATATAGCGCCGCATCGCCGCGATGATTTGCTCCGGCGTCAGCGCCCTCAGTTTGGCATCGAGGTCTGCATCAAACTGCAGCGTCCGGCCGATGAAAAGGTAGTTGTTCAAACGACTGGCCAACTCATTGTCCTGCGCGCGGCTGACCTGACGCGATTGCAGGTAGCCTGACTTGGCAGCCTCCACCTCTTCTGCGGTGAAGCCGTCCTTCAACATCCGCGCGATCTCCTCCTTGAATGCAACCTCAAGCTTGTCGACATTCTGCGGAGCGTAGATCGCGTTCGCGGTGAAAGCGTCCGTATTCGTCAAACGAGCTGATGTTGATTCCCGAGCCGACTCCATAACTCAGCCCTTCTTTGCCGCGAATGCGTGCCGCCAGGCGCGAGTTCAGGAAGCCGCCGCCAAGCATGTAATTGCCAAGCAGCAGCGCTGGGTAGTCGGGATTGTCGTCGCGAATTTTCATATTGAACCCGGCGACAAAAATGCGTTCGCTTTGTCAGGCGTCGGGAACGACTGGTTGGTTGCCGCAACATCAGTGTAGATGCTGGGGACGCGGACAAATGCTTTCGGACTCTTCCAGTTGCCAAACAATTCCGACGCGAGCCCGGCAACTTCTTTCTCGTCGAAATCACCAATCACGCTCAACTGTGCATTCGAGGAGCCATAGAAGTCGCGGTAAAACTGTTTCGCCTGATCGAGAGTTGCCGCATTCAAGTCTGCCACCGTCTCCTCGTTGGTCGAGATATAACGGACGTCGCCTTTTGGATAGGGGCTGAGCCTTCTGCCAAACTCGGTGAAAGCGATTTGCGTCGGTTCACTCTTCTGCTGCTCAGCGTTCGCCAGCTCTTCCTGCTTCAGCAAGTCAAATTCATTGGCGGGAAACGAGGCCTCACGCAGCACCTCAGCGATAGCGAGTCTCATGACGGCCGGCAAATTCTCTCAGGTTGTTTCAATCGTAACCGTGGCCGAAGTTGGCCCACCAGTAACAAAGGCGCGCGCTTTCAGTCGATCAAGTCTCGTCCTGGATCTGCTGGCGGCTGTGTTTGGCAGTGCCGCGCATCAGCATCGGGCCCGCCAGTCGCGCCGCCATGGTCCGGTTCATCAAACTCTTCTCGTCACCGTAACGCAGTGCCATCTGGGCCACCACTTTGCCGCCGCGCGTCTTCTTCGGCAGCAACGCCAACTTGATGCCGCCGGCTTCGCTGCGCATCGTGCGCGCTTCGATATTGGCCGGCGACGGATCAAACGCTTCGCCTGCCGCCACCGTCGCATCGCCCTTGTAATCTTGAGCGCCGCCAGCAAATCCGGGGTGGCTGGAATCTCGGCGCGGTCCGGTTGCGAGGTGGGGATGAATAGCCCGAGCGTGCGGTTGGCGGGCTTGAAATAACGCACGGCCGCCTGCGTCACTTCTTCCGGCGTCACTTTGCGGAGCCGGTCGCGATGCAGGAAATACAAACGCCAATCTCCGCGCCGATGAACTCAGCTCCAGCGTCAGGCCCACCCGGTCAGAATTGTTGAGCGTCAACTCGATTGTCTTCAGGAGCTGGGCACGCGCCCGCTCTACTTCTTCCTTGGTTGGCGGGTTGGCGCCGATGCCTTCGATGGTTGAAATCAACACGTCTTTGGCGGCCTCGAGCGAATCGCCCTGTCGAACTTCAGCGCCAAAAATGGCGAGCGTCGGATCGTGCCACTGAAAATCAAAACCAAAGACCGAACTCGCCTTCTTCGTTTCGACGAGCGCCTTATGCAAACGACCCGAGGGCGTGTCGCCGAGAATCTGCGCGATGATGTCAACGGCGGCAGAAGTCAGGGTGTGAACCTGCGGGCACGTGGTAGAGCGCCTGCACGAGTTGCGTGTCGCCGGTGCGGCGCAGCGTCACTGCGCGCTCGCCATCCTGGGTTGGTTCAATCGTGTAGATTTTCTGCAGCGTCCGTGTCGGCCGTGGAATCGGCGAAAAATATTTATCGACCAGACCGAGCGTTTTCTGTTCGTCAAACTTGCCGGCAATCAACAACACGGCGTTATCCGGCTGGTAGTAAGTGCGGTAAAACGCCTGCAGCCGTTCGATCGGCACGTTTTCAATGTCGCTGCGCGCGCCGATGGTCGTCTTGCCGTAGTTGTGCCAGATGTAGGACGCCGCCATCGAGCGCTCCGAACAACACGTTGAAAGGGCTGTTCTCGCCAAGCTCAAACTCATTGCGCACCACGGTCATTTCACTGTCGAGATCCTTCTTCGCGATGAAGGAATTGATCATCCGATCAGATTCCAGGTCGAGCGCCCAGTTGAGGTTCTCGTCGGTGGCGGCAAAGCTTTCGTAATAGTTGGTGCGGTCAGACCAGGTCGTGCCGTTGGGTCGCGTGCCGTGGGAAGTCAATTCCGACGGAATGTTTGTATGCTTCGGCGTGCCCTTGAAGACCATGTGTTCGAGCAGGTGAGCCATGCCCGTTTCACCATAGTTCTCCGTGGCTGAGCCGACGAGATAGGTGATGTTCACCGTTATGGTCTGCTTGGTTTGATCGGGAAACATGAGCACCCGCAGGCCGTTGGCCAGCCGATACTCGTTGATGCCCTCCACCGACGTTACGAACTCAACACCCTTTGGCAGCGACGGCGCCGCTGTCTGCGCGAACGCGCTGAAAGACGAAGCTAAAAGGCCGACCAGCAGTGCGAGCGCGACCGACGCGCGAGAAGTATGTAGACGTGCGTTCATTGATTTCTCCAGAACTTTTCTTGATTGATTGCTTTCAAACTTTCAATCCGCAGATTGCGCAGATTACACAGATTGGGCGGATCAAAAAGCTACTTTGATGTGCGCCGACGGAGTTCTCTCTTGCCATTCTTGAATCTGCGTAATCTGCGGATAGTTACTTGCGGTTGGACGACTAATCTTAAGGCACCAGCACCAGCTTGCCAAACTGGGCGCGGTCTTCCATCAACTCGTGCGCGCGGCGAGCTTCCGCGAGTGGCATCGATTGATCAACTACGGCGCGAATTTTTCCGTTCTCGATGAATTTCATCGCCTCGAGCAGCTCGGACTTTGAACCCATAAACGAACCGAGAATTGTTACGTGCCGGTAGAAGACCTGGCGCAGATCGGTCTCGGCCGCAAACCCGCTGGTGGCGCCACAAGTCACCAGACGTCCGTTGCTCGTGAGCGAGGCAAGCGAGCCGGGCCACGTGGCTGCTCCGGTATGCTCGAAAACCACGTCGACGCCCCGGCGGTTCGTCAGTCGCTTCACTTCTTGGGCCAATCTGCGTTGCTGTAGTTCACGACTTCGTCAGCGCCGAGTTCTTTCGCCTTCGCAAGTTTTTCATCGGAACTCGCGGTCGCGATGACGCGCGCGCCGCGGAGTTTCGCCACCTGGATTCCGATTGAACCGACGCCGCTGCCGGCCGCGTGAACCAGCACATCTTCCCGGGCTGAACCCGGGCGCGCGTTACCAGCATGTGCCAGGCGGTCAGGGTCACCAGCGGCAGCGCGGCCGCTTCTTCCCAACTCAGATTCGCCGGTTTCGGAATGACGTTGACTGCCGGTGCGGCGACCAGTTGCGCGTAACCGCCATCGCGGCGATAGCCGATCATGTCGTACTCGCGGCAGAGGTTGTCGCGGCCGGCCAGGCACTCTACGCAATGGCCGCAGGAGACGCCGGGCTGGAGCATCACTTCGTCTCCCGCTTGCACCCACGAAACCAGCGAGCCCACTTCGCGCACCACGCCGGGCGATGTCGTTGCCGAGTATGTGCGGCAGCGGAATTTTGATTCCCGGCAAACCGCCGCGTGTCCAAACATCGAGGTGATTCAAAGCGCAGGCTTTGACTTCGACTAAAACTTCGTTTGCCTTGATCAAGGGATCGGGCGCGTCGGCGTATTCCAGGACTTCAGGGCCGCCGTGTTGTTTGAAGACGACTGCTTTCATGAACGATTAGACGTCAATGCGCCGGCCACCTCTGATTGGTTCGGACTGAGACGTTCGGATGTTTAGCTTGCGCGAGCAGTAGGGAGGCTATCGAATACAGCCGAAAAAGAAAAGGTCGCACATCACCCGCACACGGGCTATTTCCCGGTGGCGGATAGACAAAATCGCGATCCCGCTGCGAAATGTGACAACCAAGACAACTGCCCTTTTTCTGCCGCTCCAGGATTTTGGTCATTGAGCCATCAACCGCCAGGAATTCCCAATCATTTGCTTCCGGATTGAACCCGCGCGCCCGTTTTATCATGACCGTCAAGAGTTGCGGTTGGGCATCGTCGGCTTTGTCTAGTTTCTCCCTGACGATGACTGAGCCCTGCGGGAACCTCAGTAAAAGATCTTCCTGCATAGCGGAACGCGCGAGGCTGTTGACGTAAACGGCCCCAAACGAACTGTCGTCCTCGTGCGCGGTCTTGTTCTTCTTCGGAGTGGGCTCCGAACGAGGTCCGAGTAGGTTATTGCCCCCGGCAGCAGAATTTTCGTTGCCGAACCTGAAGTTGAGATAATGGGCGCGTCGCCGACGCGCCAGTCCACAGGGGCCAACGTTCAACCGCCACCGGCAGCTTGCGGGTTATCAACCACGATCAACTTCTCGTTGATGCGAGTCCACTGAGCGATAACCCGCGATTTCTTCGAGTGTTTTGTCCTGTACACCGTCTCCAAGGACGGCTCCGGTCAGAGATAACAGCGCTGACATTGCGAGGAATCTTAGTCGCGTATGGTTCATGGATACCTCCGCGTGGTCTGTTTGGGATTGGGCGTTTGCCCGGTGAGGTTCTGATGCGGTGGGCCGTTAAGACGCTGCCTCGACAACCGCGTCGTCCGTTTGTTGCCTCGGCGTGATAGGACGAGCGCGTCAACGGGCTTGACTCGACATGTTTGAACCCCATTCCCATGCCAACGGTCCGCCAGCGTTCGAATTCCTCCGGCGTGACGTAACGCTCCACCGGCAGGCGGCGCGTGTGGCTGAAGATACTGGCCAATGGTCATGATGTCGCAGGAGACCCGCCGCAGATCCTTCATCAGTTCGACCACTTCGTCAAAAGTCTCGCCCAGGCCCACCATGATGCCGCTCTTCGTTTTCATCCCGCGCGCTTCGTGGTCGCGCCTTTCGGCCGCGCGTTCGAGCAGCGTTAGTGACTGCTCATAACCGGCATCGGGCCGAACGCGCCGGTAGAGCCGGGCGACAGTCTCGGTGTTGTGGTTCAACACGTCGGGCTGCGAATCGAGAACCGTGTTGAGTGCATCTTCATCGCCGTTGAAATCAGGTATCAGTACTTCAATCCGGCAATCAGGATTGAGCGCGCGCACCTGTCGTACGGTTTCGGCCCAGTGCGCGGCGCCGCCGTCCGGCAAGTCGTCGCGGTTAACTGAAGTAATAACCGTGTGGGCCAGGTTGAGCTGTCGGACAGCCTCGGCAACGTGTCGCGGTTCTTCCGCATCAAGGGACCCAGGTTCTCCCTTGCCAACCGCGCAAAAGCCGCAATGACGCGTGCAGATGTCGCCGCCGAGCATGAACGTGGCCGTACGATCGGACCAGCATTCGAAAATGTTAGGGCAGCGCGCCTCCTGGCAAACCGTGTGCAGGTTCAAACCTTCGATCAACTTCAACACGTGGTTCTGGTTCGCCGGATCGCCCAGCCGAATCTTCAACCACTCCGGCTTTGGCAGCCGAGGCTTGGGGTTGTTAGTGATTACTCGAAGTTCGCGCGACAAAAGGTGCTCCAGCGGGGCCAACAGTCGAGGCCCGATGCAAGTTAACCGATGCCCGACATTCTAACATCGCGATTTCGGTAACACGAATCAGCGTGAATCACGCGATTAACCGAGCGGATTCGTCTGTTATACTGCGCGGCAATTTACAGTCAACCGGCAAGCAATCTCGCTTGCCCAACCACGGAGGCTTTCCATGAAACACCTTTGCAGTCTCTGCCTTTTTGTCTGCTGCTCCTGATGGCCATACCTGCTTATGCGGATATCGCCAAGCCAAAACCGGCGCCGTCACCGGAGTTACCCAGGGTCGTACTGCATACGAGCCTATCGATCGTTCCTGACAGCAAAGCCTACGAAGCGCGTTTGCAGATCTCGGAAAGCTCGTTACAGGAACTGCGAGCGGCGCTGGGAAACATTGCGCCGAACGACTCGCTGACTACGCGCGTTGCGCACAGCTCGACGCGCACGATGCTGGCCGGCGTCTTCATGTTTTTGTCTCTGTCATTCGCCGGGGTCTGGCTGGCGCGCTCCGTGCAGACGCGCGGCCGTAAGGCGTTGGTAGCGTTGTTCGTGGGTACGGCAGCGCTTGGCGCGGCAGTGATCATTGTGGACGCTAACGCCGGCCCGCCGGGTTCTTACTATTGGAAAAACTGCCGCAGAATCTGAGCAAAGGCACCGCGACAAGTGGCGGTATTGACATTGAGATCGTGCCGGAACCGGCCGACGGCGCTCGCATGAAACTAATCATCCCGCAGCGACCGAACTGACCGGTCTTCACTTTGGAGTGCGCTGACCTGTCAGCGCTTTTATTGGTCGCGACCTCTCGCGACCCAGCTATTGATGTCATTCGGACGGAACGCGGCGTCAAGCCGCCGCGGACCTAAGCGGCGACTGGTCGCCGCACTCCACATCCGACCACGGCTGAAATGGAACGAACTGCTAACCTCGAATTGGCGACGTGGCCTGCGGGCACTGCTTCGCCCGCTGATCAGGCACCGGCTCAGTTCAAGAGTGTTCATCGCCATCCTGGTGGCGTGCGCCTGCCTCTCTGCGCTGTTGGCGAGGTTGGTTGCCGCTTCAAGTCTCGGTGGTCACAGTCTTTCTCTTCGCCGGTCCGCACAATTGGTTTGAGTTGCGCTACTTCCTGATGCGCCTGCCGGTGCGGTTCGGCAAGTCGCGCAACTTTTCCTGACTGCATTTGCCGGTATCGGCTTGCTGACCACGGCTTACGTCGCGCTGCCGGTGCTATACAATCTGGGCTTTTGGCCGGACCAGGCGTGGCCCACAATTCTGGCGACCTGGAACACGCTTCTGTTGTTGTGGCTGGCTCTGCTGGTCCGGCTGCGGAGTAAACAAAAACTGCGGCGCGATTGGTCGTGGACCATCCCCGTGACCCTCGGTCTCTGCTCGTTAAACTGGCTGGCCCCCGAGTTCTTCAGTTTGGCGATTGTGTATCTTCATCCGCTAGTGGCGTTGTGGTTTTGGATCGACACCTGCGCCGGACGCGGCCCGCGTGGTTGGGCGCCTATCGCCGTAGTTTGTGCCTGCTGCCGTTGCTGTTGCTTGGCATGATTTGGCAATTTTCGCGCACACCGCCGCTCGCCGACGATAACGGGCTCTTTTGGAGAATCACGCAACACGCCGGCGCGCAGTTGCTGCCGAACGTTTTCCAGCCATGCGCTGGTCGCCGTTCACGTTTTTCTGGAGATGCTGCACTACGGCGTCTGGCTGGTCGCGCTGCCGCTGATCGCGCGTCCGCAAAGAAGCGTAGGGCGGAACTCCCTGTCCGCCCCACTCGATCCGATGCAGCGCCGGTGCGGAGCTCGGGTGGACACGGAGGTCCGCCCCTACAAATCGCAAGGGTGGACTCGGGAGGGATCTTTGGACGCTAGAATTCTGGGATGTAAAAACCGTACCGCTCGCGCGACATCCGCGAGGGTTTCCAAAACTGGTTGCGACGGCGCTGGTCCTCGGGGTCTTTCTGGTCGTCGTTCTATGGTTTGGCTTTTCGGTCGACTATGCCACCACCCGCGACATCTATTTCACTGTGGCCATCGCGCATGTTCTGGCGGAAGCGCCTTTCTTGCTGAAGATGATTTAAGAACAGTGAGCTGTGGGCGGTGGTGCAGTGGGCAGTTAAAAGCAAAACCCGCGATCCAAGAGTCCAAACGAGTTCTTCCCTTTTCTTAACTGCACACTGCCCACTGCCTGCTGCCCACTGATGATCCATGTCCCCATCTGAACTCTGGCGCTTTCGCCGCTCGGTTACCTGCTGATGATTTTGATCGAGACGCCGGTGCTCTGCATTGGGTCTGTCATCCCGCCATCCGGCTCAAACGGAAACTCCTTGCCGGCGTCTGGTTGACCGCCTGCACTTCATCCTATCGTCACGTTGGTCCTGCCCCTGCTCTTTGCACCCGACCGTCGCGGTCCGGGTACCTGATCGTGGCGGAGACTTTCTAGCGCCGGTAGCCGAGTGCGCTGTTCTGGTTGGCGTTTGGTGAAGAGACAGAAGTCGGTAAAGCTTCGATGTGGCGCGATTTCATCGCCATCATTCTGGCCAATCTCGCTTCATTCGGCTTGGGTGAGGTGATGAATGCGTGGGCTGGTTCGGCCTGTTAGGGTGAAGCCGTTGAGATCTGAGATTTGAGATCTCCAGATATCAGATTTCAAAACAAAGCGGTCGCTGGTTCGCTGGGTCGGCTTCCTTCGCCTTGCGCGTGACCGCTTCAGCCAAACCAGCAGCGCCACCATGCCCGCAGTAAATCCCACCGCCAGGACGAACACAATTACCAAAAGCAGGATCAAGAAGCCCCCAGGGAACAACGTCCACTGGATCGGCTCGCACGTCGAACAAGAGAAACAGGTAACTCATGCGCTCGCAGCCTGTGGAGTCAGAAACCTGGAAAGAAGTTCCGCATCGATGTTGCCACCAGAAACAACCACGCCCACGCGTCGCGCGTCGCGCGGAGTTTGCCGCTGAGCACAGCCGCAGCCGCCGCAGCGCCGGAAGGCTCAGACAGAGCAGCTTCATCCGAAAGAGAAAGAATTTGATGGTCTCGATAATCTCGTCATCAGAGACCGTCAAAACATCCTCGGCGGTCTTTGCAGAATCGGAAACGTGATCGCGCCCGGCGACTGCACGCGCAGGCCGTCGGCGATGGTCGGTGGCGGCGGTATCGTCACGCGTTCGCCTTTCAGAAACGACTGGCGCGTGTCATCGGCGGTGTCAGGTTCCACCGGAAAGCAACGAATGTTGGGGTTGAGCGCTTTCGCAGCGGTGCTGACGCCGGCGAACAAACCGCCGCCGCTGCAAGGCGTCAATAAACAATCAAGATCGGAAACCTCCTCAACCAACTCCAGCCCGCAAGTGGCTTGTCCGGCGAGAATCAGATAGTCGTCGTAAGGCGGAACCAGCACCCGGCCGTCGCGCCGGGCCAGTTCTACCGCGACTGCCTCACGATCCTGCCTGAGTCGATCGTAGAAAACGATCTCGGCGCCATAGCCGCGGGTTGCCGCCACCTTGGCTTTCGGCGCATCGTCCGGCATCGCGATTACAGCCTGAATGCCGGCCTCGTGCGCCGCCAACGCCACCGCCTGCGCGTGATTGCCTGACGAGAAAGCCGCCACCCCGCGTTGTCTTCTCTTCGTCAGTTAAGAAAGTATTTTGTTGGTCGCGCCACGAATCTTAAAAGCGCCGGCCCGCTGCAGGTTTTCACACTTGAAGAAAACTTCCTTACCGGTCGCCTCATTGAAGAAGCGTGACGTAACGACCGGCGTCCGGTGCACCTGACCGCGAATTCGCGCGGCGGCTTCGTTGATCAGTTCGATTGTTAGCATTGGTGGAGTTTAACCGCCAGGACCTTGAGAACGCCAAGCGAGATGAGAAAGCATAGTTATCCCTGGGCGGTCTTTGCGTCCTGGCGGTTCCATTCTTCTCGAAGTTCCATCGCAAACACGTTTGCAAAGTGGACGACAATCCGATCTTCAACTGCCGCCAGGTCAACTTCGTGGCCCAGCAAGTCTTCCATCGAAGTTACCTGCTCGCCATCGCAGGCAATGATCAGGTTAAAGAAGCTCAGATCCGTGTTCACGTTGAGCGCAAAGCCGTGCGTGGTTATCCAGCGCGCGATGTGTACGCCGATGGCCGCGACCTTTCCCGCGAGGTGTGCACGCCCGTCAAACCTTCGAGTCGAAACGCGCTGATTCCAAAGTCGGCCAGGGTGCGAATCAACACTTCTTCAAGGTCGCGCACGTAGCGATGCACGTCTTCGCGGTCCGGACTGAGGCTGATAATCGGATAACCAACAACCCTGGCCCAGCCCATGATAAGTCAACTTGCCGCCACGATTTGTTTCGAACACGCGCCACGCCGCGAGCGTCGAGCATTTCCTGAGACATTAGAATGCTCGTGCTGTCGCCGCGCCGGCCCACAGTCAACGTGTGCGGATGCTCAAGGAGCAACAGCGTGTCTGCCTGCCGGCCCGCTTAACGGCCAGCTCCGTTTCCTTCTGCAGGCTGAGCGCCGCGCCGTACTCCAGACGACCCAACTTTTTCACGACGAGTTTTCTTTTCTCTGCCACCGATGCAACCTGCCCGTAAGATGTCGCGTCATTCTAGCAGCCGGACGTGAGGAGTTCCGAGTTTCAAGTTTCAAGTTTCGAGTTCTGGGTTTCAAACTCAAGTTTCGAGTTTCGAGTCCCAAGTTTGAGGATTCTGAACTTCAGAGTTCGAGTTTCGCCTCTTCTAGCTTAAACTTGGAACTTGAAACTCGAAACTCATGATGTTTCACGAACGAAAATAACAGGAGAACCAAAGTGCAACGATTCACAGCTCTCTTGCTAGCGTCGGCGGTAGCCTTGGTTGTTATCTCTCCCGCCACTGGCTTCGCGCAAACGCGGAAACGGACCGCCACCAAATCAAGCCGCACGGCGGCGCCGCCGGCTGGCCAGGTTCAACGTGCGGGCGCCGCGCGGGTTGCCGGCGAGATCAAGATTCTGACGAAGTTTATTTATCTGCTTGGGGAGTCGCCAAGAGCCTTGAAGTAGCCGACGATGCCGTCAAGCGCAACGAAGCATCCGCCGCCAACATCGATCAGGCGAAGCAAGGCAAAGCGACCAGTGCGCGCGAGCATTCAAAGTGTCAGGGAGCGTCTGGACAAGCTGGAAATCGACTTCCGGGCGACGCCGGAGTTGCAGCGCTACTACATACAACTCGCGGGCGTAGCGTCGGCCGCGGCAAATGCCGAGGACCTGGCGGCGGCGAATCCAGTTTGATAAAGCCGGCCGGACACTACTTGACGTAGTCAACCACTTAACGGATGTGCTGCTGGCGATGCGTTAGAACGGTGAAAGGTGAAAGGTGAAAAGTTAAGAGGGACACAATTAACGCCTTCCGTCTTAACTCTTCACCTTTCACCTTCACCTTTACTTCGCCTTCGGGTAGTACCCCTGGCGAGCGCGTACGCGAACTTCCGGGTGGGCCAGCACGCCTACTGCGATGCGACGAAACTGCGTGCCCGGTGTTTGTTGGTTTGAGTAATACTGCAGCAAGTATTGCCCGCGCAGCTCGGCAGCTACCTCATTAAAGACTCGCTCCAAATCTTTTTCACCATCCGGCACGTACGCGGTGCCGCCGGTGGACTGCGCAATCGAGTCCATCGCATTTTGGGCTCGCATGCTGATGTCGTTGAGATGGATCGATGGACCACCAGGATTAACCGAATAGAAAGCGGCATCGGCCTGCTGCACTAGTCTTTGTACCTCGATCACAGCGGTGCGGCGATTGGCCAGCAAGTTCTGATAATTCTGCGACTGGGTCGGCTCTTTCGGGGCGGGTTTCTCGAGCCGGTTCTTTCTTTTGACTGGCGTGGGCCTCGGCTCTCGCCACTTCTCTGACGATGCTGCTGATGTTGTCGTCGCCGTCGGAAATGACGACGATCACGCGGCGGTGGCGGTCCGCCGATTCTTCAACCAAATACTTTGCCGCCGCCACCACCGTGTCATAAAACGCGGTCGCCACGGGCTTGGTCGCTGCCGGTATGGTTAACAACGTCGCGGCCGCAGTTTCTGCCGACGCGAGCGGCGACGACGAGGGTCGCCTTGTCCGTTATCGTAAATACTGCCGCTCGATCCACAGGCTTGAGCACTTTGCTTGAGAAAGCTCGCCGCCGCTCTTTGTTGAAAAGCAAAGAAACCCTTCTCGCTGACGCTGCTGGAAATATCAAACAAGATCGCGATATCCAGCGGCACCTCCTTCGGGATTGCTCCAGCCCGTTATCTCCTGGTCACGTCCGTCTTCCTCAAGCCGGAAGTCTTTGACCTGTAACCCCCGCACCGCCTCGCCGTTCAGAGTTGACGACTGACACGGGCACCATCACCAGATTCGAGTTGACCCGAACTACTTCGAAGTCCTCATCTTTCGGAGCCGGGTCGGCGTCGGTTTGGGCGTCGGCAGAGGCGGCGGTGGAGGCAAGTCGCGAACAGACTGGGCTGTCGCCTGCCATGAGCAACAAAAAGAACCAGCGCCGCGACGAGCAGCGCCGGTCCAAATCGGTCTTCCCTCAGGTTGAAATTCAACAACACCATTCCTCATGCCGCCAGTGTTAGCGCCTTGCCGTTGCTGGCTTAGGTTATTTCAACACTTCCGACGGCATGATTCATGGCCTTAGGTGCGGAGTGGCGTTTACTGAGTTGCACGCCATCTCGCTCACATTCAATCTTAACGGTTTAGTCGCCACTCGAGCTGGTGTGCATCACCGGCGCCTGTTGCATCAGGCCTTTGTTGACCAGCAGCTTCACTTCAACGCGGCGATTTTGCGCGCGGCCGTCGCGGGTGTCGTTTTCCGCAACCGGATTCGATTCGCCATAGCCGAACGGCGTCACGATGCGTCGCAGTGGGATGTTGTGGTTTTCAACCAAATAGCGAATCACGGTATCGGCGCGGCGCGTGCTCAGCGCGCGATTTCTGCCACGCTGCCGGTGGTGTCGGTATATCCGGAAATTTCGACGACGTAACCCTTGGCGTTGAGTGCCTTGGTGGCAATCTCGTCAAGCTTCGCCTTCGAGTCGGCTGCGACAACACCGCGCTGCCGGTCTTGAAGTTAACGGCCAAAACCGTTTGCGGCACGTGAGTCATCGAGTGCCGAGATGCGATCGTTGGTGGCATTTACGCCCGCCACGGCCGAATCCGCGGTTTCTTGTGCGGCCGGGCGCCGCCCTTCGCGGTATTCGCGACGGCCGCGAGTTCATCCAATTGCCCGGAGAGACGCTGGGCATTTTGTTCAACCTGCGTCAGCTTGGTTTCGGTGTCAGTGGCGCGTTCCTCGAGTGGAGCGGCGCGAGACTCGACTGCGCGAGCGACACGCAGGTCGGAATCGCTGAAGCGGACCTTGGTCGCCAACAGCTCGCCCGAGCCGTTGCCACGGCCCTCGACTTCAAGATTCAGGCCACGCAGGATTTGGGTTTGCGCGTAGTTTGTGCCGCCACGCAAAAACCACCGTTTGTTTTGACGCTGGTCTGTCCATCGAGGCGGACTGTCGTATCTACGCCGTTATTGTCACGAATGACAAACGTATCGGCGTCCCGACGCGTGACGACGCCCTTAATCTTCATCTTCTCACCACTGGCGACTGTGCGAGCGCCCGCGGCCGAGGTGTGGTCCTGCGCAAAAGCGACGGACGCTGAAAACGCCAACAGGGAGACTGCGAGCATGAGGGGACAAAATTCTAAACTTCGGGATTGCCATAAACTTTCTCCTTCTCTGAAGTGTGCGGCTCACGCTGGCGAGCTCGGACGGTTGATTTCTGAAGAACATTTGTTCCTGGTCACTGCCGTATCTGCGATCATGTAGAAAGCGAGTACCACTTCTTATCGCCCTCGCGAAGCTAAGTCAAGGAGTTAATGGTTGTTCGCTTTATTCATCATCTAATTGCCACTCGATCGCAATAACCAGGCCGAAAATAACAAAATCGCGATCACCAACCCAGGGCCTGGGGAGCGTGATCGCGATGGTCCTAAAGATAGTCCTGAGTCCTGAGTCTTACCGTCTCAAACCGAAAAGTCTCCTGCTTCCAACTGCTCCTTAACAAAGGCTAGGAAGCGTTCGGCGTCAGAGCCATCAATAACTCGGTGATCAAAGCTGAGCGCAAAGTACGCCAGCCAGCGAATTGCAATGTAGTCTTCGCCCTCGGCCGTGGTCAGGACCTTCGCGCGCTTCTCGATTTTTCCCACCCCGAGAATTGCCAGTTGCGGCTGATTGATAATTGGAGTACCGAATAGACCACCAAACACGCCGGGGTTGGTAATCGTAAATGTACCGCCGCCAACTTCGTCAGGTTTCAGCTGTTTAGTGCGCGCGCGTTCCGCCAAATCGTTCGCCACGCGCGCCAGGCCGGAGATTGAGAGGTCATCTGCCCGTTTGATGACGGGAACAATCAAACCCCAATCAAGCGCCACCGCCATCCCGAGGTTGATGTCGCGTTTGTAAATTATTTGATCGCCGCTGACCTGCGCATTGAAGACGGGAAACTTGCGCAGCGCATTGTTCACCGCCTGAAAAACAAACGGCATGTAGCTGAGCTTGGTGCCGGTGCGTTCTTCGAAGGACTTCTTTGTTCTGCTCGCGCAGTTTGGCAATGCGCGTCATGTCGATCTCGTAGACGGTGGTGACGTGCGCTGAAGTGCGTCGCGATTGCACCATGTGCTCAGCGATCTTCTTGCGCATCACGGTCATCTGCTCGACGCGATCGCCCTCGCCGGGTTTCACCGGCGCCGGCGCTGCCGGCTCTTGAATCGCGGGACGTGCGGCGGCCCTGGCGGCGTCCGGCGGTTTGCGCTTTGGTACCAGCCGCGCCGGCCGTACTGCCGGATTCGATGAAACTAAGGATGTCGTTCTTGGTTACGCGACCGCTCAAACCGGTCCCTTCGAGTCCCGCGATATCAACTCCGTGTTCCTCGGCGATTTTGCGAACGAGCGGGCTCGATTTCGTGCGACGCAGTTCTTCGGCAGTGGCCTCGGCGCCGCTGCCGCTGCCGTTGTCCCTCGCGGCTCTGAGGGCGTTGTCCCTGACGGAGTCTTTAGGTTCGTCTGCGGCGACATCTTTGGCCGACGCGGTCTGTTTCGGTGCGGAGACTGTTTCCTTAGCAGGCGCCGGCTCGACCTCAGCGCCGGTTGCGGCGGACGCTTCTGCCTTCGCTTCGGGCGGCGCTACATCAGCGGGCTTCGTAACGGGCTGCGCTTCAGGTTGCGGTTGCCCAAGAATTTCGAGCGCTTCAGACGCTGCCAGGCGCCGCAGCGGCAGGTGCGCTCGCGGCTGCTGCTTCAGCTTTTGCCGGCGGTTCAGCCGCGCCAGCCGCCGCGCCATCGAGCACCGCTACGACAGTATTTATTTCAACCGTGTCGCCTTCCTTGAAACGGATCTCCGTCAACGTGCCGGCGGCCGGAGATGGAATCTCGGCGTCAACTTTGTCGGTGGAAATCTCGAATAGCGGTTCATCGCGATCGACATGATCGCCAACTTGCTTCAGCCACTTCGTGATCGTGCCCTCCGCGATGGATTCACCCATCTGCGGCATTACAGCTCTCAGTACTCATATGCTCTCCGAATTACTGGGATCGCGGGCGTCTCGCCCGCATCTCGATAGTTACTGCCAGACCTGTGACGTCAGCTCTGTTGCCGACTGCTCACTGCCCACTGCCAGCCGCCAACTGTTTCAATACGCCGCCAGCTTCCGCGCCGCATCCAACACATCTTTTGTCTGCGGCAAGTAGTAATCCTCCAGCGGCGGCGAATACGGCACTGGCGTGTCAATTGAAGCGACGCGCAGGACCGGCGCATCCAGCCACTCAAACGCTTCTTCCGCGATGGTGGCCGCAATCTCACCACCAATGCCGCCGGTGCGCGAAGCTTCGTGTAGCACCATCACTCGGCTTGTCTTCTTCACGCTCGCGAGAATGCCCGGCTTGTCCATCGGCGCCAGCGTGCGCAGGTCGATGACCTCCACGTCCAAACCCTCTTTCTCCAGTTCTTCGGCGGCATCCAGGGCCGTCAGGACCATGGCGCCAAACGTGATGATGGACAGGTCGCGTCCTTCGCGCGCCGTGCGCGCCTTGCCAATCTCCACAATGTAGTCGTCCGCCGGCAGCTCTTCGCGCAGTCGGGGCAGGCGATAGAGTTTCTTGTGTTCAAAATACAAAACCGGATCGGGATCGCGAATGGCGGCCTTGATTAGTCCCTTTGCATCGTAAGCCGTCGCCGGCTCCACGATCTTCAGCCCCGCCGTATTCAGGAAAAACGCTTCCAGCATTTAACGAGTGAAACGGACCCGAGCGCACGCCCGAACCGCAGGGCCCGCGGAAAACGGCCGGAATATTCGCGCCCCAACGATAACGACACTTGGCCGCGTAGTTGGTGAGCAAATCGAAGCCGGCGGAGATGAAATCGATAAACTGAAACTCAGCCACCGCTTTCATCCCCATCAGGCCCGCGCCACACGCCGCCCCGACGATCGCGGCCTCGGAAATCGGCGTATCGACCACTCGCCCGGCGCCAAACTCATCGATGAGCCCATCAGTCACCTTAAAAGCGCCGCCATACGCGCCGACGTCTTCGCCGATAACAAACACCGACGGGTCGCGTTCCATCTCTTCCCAAATGCCCTGGCGGATCGCCTCGACGAGCGTCGCCGGCCCACCGCGCGCCGGTCGAGCGGACTTGTGTTCCTTTTAGTAGCGGTTGCCATTACTTGATGATGATGCACCTCGCCACCCGGCGCTGCTAAGCGCTGACATCGTTGCCGCCGTTCTCGGTCATCGATTGTTTCCTGACTCATCTGCATCCTTCATCGACATCCAGATTCTTTTCATCTTCCATTTCCATTCTCTCCTTTGGTTACGACTGACGGCAGGTCTAATTCGACCCGTTCGTCCAGTCACTATGGAACAACAAAATCCGATCGTGATCAGCAAACAATTCTGGGAATTCACTTCATTGCTTACTCATCGCGTCCGAACACTGCAGGCCGAAATGCCGGCGGCACTGATCTTATTATCGTAAACTCCATACGCCGCCTGTTCCGCCTCGGGCATTGGTGACGACTCCGCCCAGGCGCAATCTTCTTCAATCTCGCGCGATACGTCTGCCGTAATCTCTTCCAGCTTCGCCTGGTCGGCAACGCCACGTTCAATCAGGTATCTTTCGTAGCGGTCAACCGGATCGTTGTGCTTCTCCCACCACTCAATCTCTTCCGTCGGCACGTAGCGTTGGTCGTCGTGCTCGGCGTGGCCCTTGCGCCGGTAGGTCTTCGCTTCAATCAGGCAGGCGCCTCCACCCTGCCGGGCGAACTCGGCCGCGCTCTTCGCCACTTCATAACAAGCGACCACATCGTTGCCGTCGACTATCGAAGCCGGAATGTTGTAGCCGGCCGCTTTCTCCGCCAGGTCGCGGCAGGCGGTTTGTAAATCCGTCGGCGTTGAATACGCGTAGTGGTTGTACTCAGCGACGATGATAAGCGGCAAGCTTCTGGACCGCGGCGAAGTTTATCCCTTCGTGAAAGCGCGCCGGTGCTCATGCCGCCGTCGCCGATATAAGCAACCGCGACGATCGGCTTCTGCTGCTGCATGCGCGCCCCAGCAATACGCCGGTCATCACCGGAATCATGTCCCCGAGATGCGAGATCGGACCGATGAACCCTTTCGACATGTCGCCGAAATGAATGTTGAGATCGCGCCCGCCGGACGGCCCCCAGGCCTTCGCCATGTACTGCGCAAAAATGTCGCGCGGGCGAATTCCCTTCACCAGCACGGCGCCCAGATCGCGAATCAACGGGGTGATAAAATCCTGCGGCTGCAAAGCGTAGGCAGTGCCGACCGCGGTCGCTTCCTGCCCGAGCGAACGAAAGACGCCGCCCACCACTTTGGTTTGGCGATACAGATTGACGAGCCGCTCCTCGACCGAGCCGGGTCAGCTTCAGATAGCGATACAACTCGAGCAACTGTTCTGGCTTGAGGTCGTTTCGGTTGTGCAGGTGAGCGGTTTACCGTCGCTTCGTTCGGCCGGCGCATACTTCGTGCTGACACGCATCTCAAAAGGCGGACGCTCCGAACCGCGCGCGGCGCTTACCGTTTCTTGCTGGACGCTTCAATTCGTTCTCTTGCTTGTTTGGTTGATCCATCTGGCGAAGTTGCGCTGAAGGCGCTTAATAACAGCCCAGGGTAACACCCTGGGTTAAAGATTTAGGAAATGAACTCCACTCTGAAGGAGTGGAATATACCATTCGAAATATTCAACCCCTTCAGGGTAAAAACCGTGCGGTGACCTATCTCAACCCGGGGTGTTACCCCGGGCTAAACTAGTAAACGCCTTCGGCGTAAAACCCAACTACATCAAATATGCACCGCCAGCCCGTGCACGCCTTCCGCGGCTTCCATCACCGCTTCGGAAACGGTCGGGTGCGCGTGCATCGTCCGGCCCAGCTCTTCGGCGGTTGATTCAAGCTGCATCGCCACGCAAGCTTCGGCAATCAACTCGGTCGCGTGCGGGCCAATGATGTGCACGCCGAGTATCTCGTCATACTTTCCTCTCGCTGACGATCTTCACAAAGCCTTCTTCTTCGCCAAGGATCGCGCGCCTTGCCGGAAGCCGACATGGGAAACTTGCCAATCTTCACGTCGTAGCCCTGCTCCTTCGCTTTCGCCTCAGTCAATCCAACTGAAGCAACTTCCGGATCGCAGTAGGTGCAGTTTGGCACCAGACGAAGATTGATCGGCCGCACGTCTTTCTGTCCGGCCATGTGCTCGACCGCAACGATGCCTTCCTTCGAAGCGAGATGCGCCAGCAGCGGCGTCGGCACGACGTCGCCGATCGCGTAGACGCCCTTCTCGGCAGTCTGCTGATATTCATCGACCTGAATAAATCCCTTTTCAACTTTGATCTTCGTGCCTTCGAGGCCCAGCCCTTCAGTGAACGGCATGCGGCCGACCGCAACCAGCAGCATCTCCGCTTCGAGACGTCACCGCTTCGCCTTTCGAAGTCTTGCCGGTCACGACGCACGCCGGTGTCGGTCTTCTCGAGTTTCTCCAGCTTGGTATCGACCTGCGACTTGATGCCTGCGCTTGCGAAACGACTTCTCCAACTCCTTCGAAACTTCTTCGTCTTCCAAAGGCACGAGCCGCGGCATCAACTCAACGATGCGTGGTCTCGGCGCCAAAGCGCGAATAGACGGAAGCAAACTCGACACCGACCGCGCCGGCGCCCATCACGATCAGCGACTTCGGCACGTCTTTCAATTCGAGAATGTGATCGCTGTTGACGACGTGTACGCCGTCAGTTTCAAAACCGGGATGGGCCGTACCACTGAACCGGTGGCGATGATGATGTTCTTGGTTTCTAGATCGTTTGTTTTGCGCCGTCGGCGCCGGTGACTTCCACCTTGCCGGGCAGCGCGAGTTTTCCAGTGCCCTTGAAAACCGTCACCTTGTTTTTCTTCATCAGGTACTCGATGCCCTTGGTGTTCTTCAGCACCACTTTGTCTTTGCGTTTTTGCACGTCCGCGAACGCCAATTGAATTCCGGTAGCCTGCACGCCAAAATCCGCCGCGTGTTGCATCTGTTCGTAGACGTGGGCCGACATCAGCATCTGCTTCGTCGGGATGCAGCCGCGCAAGGTGCAGGTGCCGCCGAGGCGAGTGTCTTTCTCAACCATCGCCACCTTCAGGCCCAGCTGGCCGGCGCGTATCGCCGCCACGTAGCCGCCGGGTCCGCTGCCAATAATCGTTACGTCAAACTGTTCGTTAGCCAATGTAATAGTTCTCTCCTAAAGACAGTGATGAGTCAAGAGCGATGAGTAATGAGGAACTGCAAACACGCAGCTCCTCACAATGTTCATCAACTCATGCCGTTTTATATGCTTTCCTGAAAGACGGGCATTATAATCATTCGCCGCAGTTTCATCCAATTGGCGCTTAGGGCTGAGCACTTGTAACGCAAACTGTCGCAAGAGGAAGTCAGAACCGGGAGCGGTAGCGACCGGATTTTAAACGGCCAAGCTTAACATTGCCCTCGTCACGACCGGGTCTCTTGCGGACGAGGTCGAGTTCTTACGTTTCACTTACCCGGTCGCTACCGCTCCCGGTTCTGACTTTGTGTTGGCATTCAGTGAATATTGCTCTGGGGGCTTATGAAACACTCGGAAGGATTTCTCAAACTCGTCAACGACGCCAAGAGCCGCATCCGCGAAGTCACGGTCGACGGAAACGCAGACAACGCCTGGCTGCCGGCGAACGGGGTGCGCCTAATCGATGTCCGTGAAGATAGCGAATGGGAAGCTGGCGCACGCCGACGGGCTCGTCACATCTCGGCAAAGGCATCATCGAACGCGACATCGAACCCACCGTGCCAGACAAGTCGACCGAAGTGATCCTTGTACTGCGGCGGCGGCTACCGCTCCGCCCTCGCCGCCGACGTCCTCGCAACAGATGGGCTACACCAACGTCTTTCGATGGCCGGCGGCTGGAAAGCCTGGCAAGACGCCGGGCGCTCCGATCGACCAGCCTGAGTGAGAAACCTGAAGGTGGGATTTTCGAGGTCCGAATGGGTGTTTTGCGAGGCTCGGAGGCGAAGTCAGCGCCTCCGGGACCCAGCTGATCGCCTAGCGAACCCATCCTGATCGCCTCGGGGACGCAACTGATCGCCTCCAGAACCCAACTGATCGCCTCCGGGAACCCAACTGATCGCCTCCGGAACCCAACTGATCGCCTCCGGGAACCAGCTGATCGCCTCGGGAACCCAACTCAGCGCCTCGGGAACCCAACTCAACGCCTCGGGAACCCAACTCAACGCCTCGGGAACCCAACTCCAACGCCTCGGGAACCCAGCTCAACGCCTCGGGAACCCAACAGCGCCTCGGGGCCCAGCTCGGCACGCCTCGGGAACCCAACTCAGCGCCTCGGGAGATTGTAGGGGGCGTCACTCCGTGGGCGCCCGCGCTTCGCAGCCATCGGGGGCGCCCACGGAGTGACGCCCCTACGAGATCCTTCGGCTTCTTCCCTCCCAGGTTGGGGGCGTCTAGGCGTTGGCTTTCTCGGTACTCGTGGCGGCGCCGTTGCTCGCCAGTCGAGGCGGCGGACGTCAAGAGCAGTTGATCGATGTCGAGCGGCTTGGTAGGTGTTGCGCGAAGCCTTCGGCATGAGCGCGCTCGATGTCAGCGGTGCGGCCGTAGCCGGTGAGGCGACCGCCGGCACGCTTTTCCATCTCGCGGCAACTTGCGCAGTTCACTCAGCAGTTGATAGCCGTCCATGTCCGGCATCGAGATATCCGAAATCACGAGGTCAGAACCTCTTCTTGGCGTGCAATCTCGATGGCTTCCTCGCCGCTCCGCGCCAAATCGACAAAGGCGCCTTCGATTTCCAGGGCTTGCCCAGCATCTCCCGGTCGACTCTGGGCGAGTCGTCAACCACCAAAATAAACTTGCTGGCGAAGCGCACTGCAGTCGCGCCGACTGCGTTTCGACCTGAGGTCGTTGGCGCCGCCCGTGTATAACGGAATCCAGACGGTGAAGGTCGCGCCGCGATCAATGCCGGCGGAATCTGCCTGCACGCGGCCGTCGTGAAGTTCGGTCAGTTGCTTCACCAGCGCGAGACCGATGCCCATGCCGCCCTGCCGGCGCGAGCTGCTGGCGTCCGCCTGCCGAAAAATTTCAGAGGCGATGCGGCAAAACTCGGGCGGGATTCCCGGCCGCTTCATCAGCCCACGATCAGCTTTGCGTCGTCGCCTTCCTGGGCCAGCGTGACTTTGATCCTCGCCGTTCGCGGGGTGAACTTGACAGCGTTGTTAAGCAGGTTCCAGGCGATTTGGCCGAGACGAACCGAGTCGCCTCTCAACCACCAGAATCTCCGCATCGAGATCGATGGAGAGCGTGATTGCTTTGGCCTTCACTCGCCGCGCTCACCGTCTCGACGGCTTCAGTAATGACGCGGTGGACAGCGACACCGGTTGCCGATCGAGCCGAAAGTTTACCCATCTGCAAACGCGACAGGTCGAGCAGATCGGAAACCAACTGCGACTGGGCCAGCGCATTGCGGCGAATCGTCTCAGCGGCTTTGACTACAAACTCATGCTTGGCGTTTTCGTTCCGGCGCAGGATCTCGGAGTAACCTGATGACGACGTTCAGCGGATTTCTGAGCTCGTGAGAAAGCGTCGCCAGAAACTCGTCTTTCAGGCGATTGGCATCTTCTGCCTGGGCGCGCGCCTCGCGTTCTCGCTGGAGCAGGTTCTCCCGCTCTTCTTCGGCCCGGCGTCGCTGCGTGTTATCGGTCGAGACTCCGACAATGCCGATCAGCTTCCTGCGAGTCAAGAATTGGCGAATCATTGATCATGGCGGGAAAGAAAGTGCCGTCGCTCCTTTGCACCTCAAACTCTCCCTCCCAGCTTTGTCCCGCTTGCAGGCAAGCGAAGATTTCGGCGGCTTGTTCCCGCAGGCGCGGCGCCGGCGTCAGGTCAGAATGTTCGCACCCAGCGCTTCCGCAGCCGGGCCAGCCATAGAGAGTTTCCGCAAATGAATTCCAAAAGATGACCGTACCGTTCAGGTCGGTGGCAATCACCGCTTGTTCGACCGCGTCAAGCAAGTGGGCCTGGAAACGAATTTCCTCCTCGGCGCGTTTGCGCTCGGTGATATCGCGAAAGACGACGACCAATCCGTTGATATCGCCGCCGCTTCGCAACGGAGACGAGCTGTGCACGACGTCGAAGAACGTTCCATCCTTGCGAATGAAGACGTCCTGAAACTCAGTCATCATCCGGCCCTCGCGCAGCACCTGCAAAACCTTCACACTGCTCAGGTGGAAAAGGCGTTCCGTCCGGATAACTGTGATGAATTACGTCGTGCATCCTACGTCCGAGGATCTCGTCCAGTGTCCAACCAAGTATTCGCTGGGCCGCCGGATTCATGAACGTCACCCGGCCTTCGCTGTCAACCGTGTAAAGTCCCTCGCCCATGCTCAACATGACGGTTTGATCAAAATCGAGCGCGCGCTGCAGTCGTTCCTGGGCTTCCTTGCTTTGCGTGATGTCGCGGAGGATCTTGGAAGCGCCGATGACTTCCCCATCCTCGTTCTTAATTGGCGAAACCGTCAGGAGACATTGATCAGGCGGCCATCTTTGCAACGCCCGATCGTCTCGAAGTGTTCCATCTCGTTCGCCGCGGCGGATTCGGTTCAGAATCTCGGTCTCTTCCGCCCGACGATCGCCGGGAATAAGCATGGTAACCGGCTGGCCGATCGCCTCCGACGCGGCGTAGCCGAGAATGCGCTCGGCGCCCTGATTCCAAGTATTAATTATTCCGTTGAGATCTTTGCTGACGATCGCGTCGTCGGAGGATTCAACTATTGCCGCCAGCCGCAGCAACGCGATCTGTGAAACGTCGCGAGCGCGGGCAACCTCCGCAGCTTCCAATTCATACTGGCGCGCGTTTAGAGAGAGCGATTGCCGCCTGATCGGCGAGCGCAGACAATTGCCACTGTTCATCCGCATTCAGCGGCTGCCCGCGGGCGATGACCAGCATCCCAATTAGCGCTTGCTTGGCGATTATCGGTACGGAAACCATCGTTTCATCGTGCCCAATAACCAGGATGGCCCCGAGTTGCTTGATCACGTCCTCCTCCATCCGTCCGGAGAAGTTCCGGATCAGAGGGGAGTCGGCGCCACGGGCCGCGCGCACGCGTAATTGACCATCAGCGTCTGCCAGCAACAACACGCAGACGCGCGCCTCTCAACGAGTTGCGCAGCGTTTTCAGCAATTAGATCGAGAACTTCGTCAAAGTTGAGTGAGGTGGTGATGGCACGGTTGATCTCCGCTAATCTGCGTGAGGTATCTTTTTTCCACTTCCCTGATCGATCATGACTACAACCCTAACTACTTCGTTTTCAGACTGACGATTACGCCCTTGCTGGTAATTTCCAACCGGTGTTCACGATTGTCGTGAGCACTGCCGCGCGTCTTGATTATTCGCAGCGACCGCTCCATCGTCTCCGCTTCCTTGAACCGCAGCAGCAGAATGTTATCGGCCATGTTTGAAATTTCCTGATCGCTGATGCCATGGACCTCAAACAGGTTAGTCAGTTCGTAGGTCATCATGCAGGTTACGTTTTGCACGGCAAACCACTGCGTCAAGGCATAAACAAAATCCGAGAAGCGCTGGCGATCGACGCTGCTTCGTTCAGGTCACCGAGCGCATCGATAACGACGCGCTTGATTTTTCCCTCGCGAACACGGTGGAACAACTCGCTGGTGACCTCGTCAAGTTGCATTTCAACCGGCGAGCGGTACATTAATTCAAAGCCGTCGTTCATCAACTTTTCCGGCATGCCAACCAAATCCCGCGATGATGCGAGCGAGTTGGGTCAGGTTCTCCTGAAAGCCGACGTAGAGACCCGGCTCACCTTTCAGCACGCCCTCGCAAATAAACTGGAGGCCGATAATCGTTTTCCCGACCCGGTGGGACCGGCAATCAAAGTCGTGCTGCCGCGCCAAAACCGGCTTTAATCATATCGTCGAGGCCTGGGATTGCAGTGTTCACACGCTCGACGTCCACTGAGTAAAGCGGCGCCGCGGGCGGCGTCAGCAAGCGCGGGTAAACTTCAATGCCGTCCTGCTTGATCGAAAAAGCATGGAGGCCCGACACGGAGTCGGAGCCGCGCAGCTTCTCAACGCGTACGAAACGTTGCTCGCGGACGTTGGTTGAATGTTTCAGCAATTGGAGAATCACGTCGGCAATTGCGAACACCGGCAGCTCGGTCATCATTTCCTGCGCGTACTCACCGACTAAGAAACTCGTACAGTGGTAAGACGACAAAACGTTGGCGAGATCGTACGTAATTGTGCGGCGCTCGTTCGCCGACGTCAGCAATTCGTTGAGCGCTTTGAAAGAGTCGATGAAAACAAACCGCGGCTTGCGAGCCATGATTTGTTCGAGCACGATCTCGGGCAGTTTCTCCACGCCAGAGTCGCGCAACATGACACCCAGATCTTCGTAGAAAACTGAAGTGCCGACTTTGTTGATGTCGAAGAAGCTGTGAGTTTGGCCGTGGACCAAAATCTTTTCAAGCGGTTCGGAAAGCGTCGTCAGATAAAGCGCCGGCGCCTCGGGAGTCGCATTGGCGAAGGCGAGCTGTTCCGCCAGAATGGTTTTGCCGGTTCCGGGCGCGCCCATCAGGACAGTGATTGTGTTTGCCGGGATACCGCCGAGGAGAACTTCGTCGAGTCCGGCGCAGCCAGTTGATATTTTCTCACCCATCAAGATCCATCCCCACAGACTGTTTTTGCAAAGCAAGGAGTTTCCCAACCGTTTCAACCTAACAACTCTTCGTCGATTGGTTTGGTAAGAAAAGCATCCGCGCCTGCCTCGGTGGCGCGATCTTCAGCTTGGAGGTGGCTGAAAATCATCACCAAGATATCTTTCGTTTCGGGGGTAGACTTGATAGCTCGACACAGGCTGAGACCGTCCAGCTTCGGAACCAGAATCTCTGTCACCAGGATTCTCGGCCGCAGTTCCGCGATCGAGCCAAAGCGTTTAGGCCATCGGTCGCAAACTCGACGTCAAAACCTGCTTGTTCCAGAAAATAGCGCTCGAGACGCTGAACCACCGGGTTGCGCTCGACGACCAGTATCAGCGCCCCGCGGCTGGGCGCAGCTGAACCCGGGCTATTAGGGTCTGGGGTGGCCATACCGAACTTCGAGGGATTCTAAAGGGAACTTGTGACAGGCTGATGGCGAAGACTCTAGCTTAAGCAGCAGGCATTGACAAGGTCTAAGCTTCGGCAGCGCCCATGGCCCTTCCGGGGTTTAGAGCTTCACCGGGCCTGATGTAGAATTAGTTTGGTCGAGGGCTCATGACAACTCCACGCAACACGCGTCTCGCAATTCAAATTCATCCCCGGCGCCGAGAAGAATTCTAGCCGCGATACTTATGTCACCTGACGCCAGCCAACCAGAAACGAAAGCAGCCGTGCGCGTCGAATCCGACTCGATGGGCGAGATCGAAGTGGCCGCCGACAAATACTGGGGCGCGCAGACTGAGCGCTCCCTGCACCATTTCAACATCGGCGACGATGTGATGCCGCGCGAGATGATTCGCGCCCTCGGCATTCTCAAGAAGGCCGCGGCATTGGTGAACCAGGACCTTGGCAAACTTCCAGCTGACAAGGCCAGGTTGATCGTGGCTGCCTGCGACGAAGTTATTGCCGGCAAACTCGACGAACATTTTCCGCTGCGCATCTGGCAAACAGGCAGCGGCACGCAAACCAACATGAACGCCAACGAGGTGATCTCGAATCGCGCAATTGAGCTTGCCGGCGGCGTGTTGGGCAGCAAGCGGCCGATTCATCCAAACGACGACGTCAACATGTCGCAGTCGTCGAACGACACTTTTCCTACCGCGATGTACATCGCCGGCGCCGAGCAGTTGAATAGACTCATTCCGGCAATTCAGAAAATTCACGACGCCATCGCGCGCGAAGGCTGAGGAGTTTAAGGACGTCGTCAAGATTGGCCGCACGCATCTGCAGGACGCGACGCCGTTAACCGTTGGGCAGGAAATGTCCGGCTGGGCCAGTCTGATTGAACGCGACCTCGAGCGGCTGAAAATGGCCGAACCCGGTTTGTACGATCTGGCGATTGGCGGTACGGCAGTCGGCACCGGCCTCAATTCCCATCCGGAGTTTGGCGAGCGCGCGGCCAGGAAGATCGCGGAACTGACGGGCCTGCCGTTTAAGTCACACCCAAACAAGTTTGCCGCGCTGTCGGCCCACGACGAAATTGTTTTCTGCGAGCGGCGCGCTGAAGACGCTGGCCGCTTCGCTGATGAAGGTTGCCAACGACATTCGCTGGCTCGCTTCCGGCCCGCGTTGCGGCCTGGGAGAATTGATCGCTGCCCGAGAACGAACCCGGTTCGTCCATCATGCCGGGTAAAGTTAACCCAACCCAGAGCGAGGCGATGACCATGGTCTGCGTGCAGGTCTTTGCCAACGATACCGCGGTTACCTTCGCCGGCTCGCAGGGAAATTTTGAGTTGAACGTCTTCAAGCCGGTGATGATTCATAACTTCCTGCACTCGATCCGCTTGCTGCACGACGCGGCGCACGGCTTTGTCGACTACTGCATCGCCGGCATCGAATTGAATCGGGAACAAATCGACGAGCACCTGAGAGACTCATTGATGTTGGTAACTGCTCTGAACCCACACATCGGCTACGACAAAGCGGCGCAGGTCGCGAAGAACGCGCTCAAGAAAGGCATTAGCCTGCGCGAGTCGGCCGTCGCGCTTGGTTACCTCAGCGGCGAGGAGTTTGATAAATACGTCAAGCCGGAAGAAATGACGCACCCCTGACGATTGCCGATTTTAGATTTGCGATTTTTGATTGAGCGTTTAATCGCCTTCCTTAACTCAGATAGCAATCCCTATGCCTGATCGTAACGAGCGTGTGAAGGAAAATGTGGCCGGCGCTTACTACGTCGATTCGTCGTGCATCGACTGCGACGTGTGTCGCGATACCGCGCCGGAAAGCTTTCGTCGCTCTGACGCCAACAGTTATTCGTTTGTCTACAAACAGCCGCTAACGGATGAAGAGCGCGCTGCTGTGTGAAGAAGCCCTGCTCTGCTGCCCGGTTGAAGCTATCGGCAACGATGGGGAGTGGCAGGACAGGCATTCCTGCCTGTCCTCAGTCCGGGTCTCCACCTGCGACCAGTTTGGAAATTTTCCATTTGTCATTTGACATCTCTCAATTGTCATTGCGATCCAACGTACCCATCTGCGTTCGCAGGTCCACTCCACCAGCAGTGAACCCAATGACAAATGGCACATGTGAAATGACAAATGGAAAATCTGGTTTCTCTTTCAATCTCCTAAATCACAATCTTCACTGAGCCGTCTTCGATCACCACTCGATACGTCTCAATCCTCTCATCCACGGTCAGGCACTCTCCGGTCCGCACGTCGAATTGCCAGCCGTGTAAGCCACACTCGATAACATGCTCGCAAAGAATCCCCTGGGCCAACGGCGCGCCCTGGTGCGGGCAAGAGTTTTCGGTGGCATAGAATTCGCCATCGACGTTGTAGAGAGCGAGCTCGCGACCTGTCGAAAGCTTTATCGTTTTGCAGTGCCCGTTAGGCAAGTCTTCTGCTCGGCCCGCGTCGCCGCCTTCTTGAGCTTCTGCCAATCGCTCTAAATCCGTGTTCTGAGTATCGAATGATTGCATTGCCGTGAATCGTAACAAAACAGTAATAAAGGACAAAGATACAGGTAAAGACTGGGGAAACGATAGAGTTTGCCTCAGCTTTGCTCGCCGCGTGCGTGGGCCGGGAGTTCAAACGCAAACAACAGCAAGAACGAAGCGGCGCCTGCGTTCTTCGCAGGCACGCGATTCCGGGGAATGATCCGGACGCTCGGGAGAGATCAATGAAAGAGAGAATGGTAATGAATAGGAACTTCATAACAACGAGAACAACGAAATCAATAGCGACCGCCATCGCGCTCGTGGCGCTGTTGGGAACTCAGGCTTTTGCGACTGACGCTGCAAATCAAATCGACTCGAGAGGCCTCACCAAAGTAATGGTCACCGGCGACGCGATTGTGCAGGCACAACCCGACACCGCGATTCTGACTGTCTCCGTGGTAACGCAGGGGCGCAACGCGCTGACTGCCCAACAGGACAACGCTAACAAGAGTGACGCAGTCGTTCGAGCACTTAAGAGCGCAGCAGGCGCGGGCGCGGAAGTCAAAACGAGCGGTTACAGCTTGCAACCGCAGCGTATTTACAAGGAGGGCCAGCCGCCGACGATCACCGGTTATGAGGCGCGCAACAGTGTGACCGTCACCATGTCAGATCTAACCAAAGTCGGCGCGGTCATCGACGCTGCCGCCCAGGCGGGAGCGAATGACGTGGCGGGAATTTCCTTCACGTTGAGGAAGGGATCGACCGGCGCGCGATCAGGCGCTCGCCGACGCCACCCGTGAAGCCATGAGCAAGGCGCAGGTGATCGCCACCGCTCTCGGCGGCAAGCTGCTGCGAGTTGTGGAGGTTCAGGAAGAAGGCATCGTGCGACCCCAGCCAATCTATGGGGTACAAATGGGAATGATGAAGACGACTGCGGCGCCTACTCCGATCGAAGTGGGCACGCTCGATATTACGTCGCGCATCCAGCTGGTGGCGGAGATTGAAGTCGGCGCGCGCTGAGCAGCGCTCGGTACCTACGGCGAGCGAATAGCCCTCTCCCCCGTCGTCGCCCGCTTTCTTGATGACTAACCTTTGGTCAGGTATCGGTTTCGGGCGGGCAGTTGGTTGCTCTGCATACTGGTGCGGTGATTTGGCCCAGGAGGCTGTTCAACTGGGAAGTTTGACCCAGGTCGCTTCCCCTTTGAGCACCACAGGGATTTCGCTTATCCTGTAGCTATCCAACTATGCCAAAGTCAAATCGCGAGATTGCCTTATTAACTGTCGCGCGTCGCGTCAGGCCATCGGGACGTTTGTGGAACCCGGCAGCGGATGTCTATCGCAGCGCCGATGGTTGGATCGTAAAAGTTGATCTCGCTGGTGTTTGCTCAGATGAGCTTGAGATCCTGGTCGCCGCGTCGAGCCTGAGGATTCGTGGTTGCCGGCGGGACGGTCTTTTCAGGAGGGCTTCAGCTATCAACAGATGGAAATCATGTACAGCCGCTTTGAGAAGACGATCGAGTTCCCCTGCGAGATAGAAGAAGCATCGCTCAGCCACGATTATCGCGATGGCTTTTGATCGTCAAGCTGTATTGCAAGTGAGTTCAAGCATTCTCGACTGTTGTTTTTCGGGAGACTGCGACCGTTGGTTGGTGAACTAAGAGAATTGAGTACCATGTCCGAGACACTGGAAAAACAGACTCAAAAGCCAAAAGCGCTGAACAACCGTCGGCAAGCGAGCGCCCCGCGGAACTCAAGCCGGGCGAGCCGTTTGAGATCGCAGTATTGGCCCTGCAAAACACGACGCTCTTTCCCGAGACGGTGGTGCCGCTGGCCGTAGGACGACCACGTTCAATCGCCGCGGTGGACGCGGCACTGTCGACCGAAGAAAAGTTGCTCGCCTGCATTACGGTTCGCGCCGATTCGACCAACACGACCCAGGATGCCGGGACCGCCGATCTTTATGAGGTCGGCACGCTCACGATGATCAAGCGGATGGAACGCGTCGGCGAGACGATGCACATCATCGCGCAAGGGACCGAGCGCGTGAAGGTTGTCAGCTGGAAGCAGGAGGACCCTTACCTGCGTGCGGTGGTACAGATTCTTCCGGACATTCAGGTCAAGGATCCTGAAGAAGTTGAAGCGACAAAACGAAATGTCCAGGCAATGGTGCAGGAAGCGCTGGCGCTCTTGCCGGGTGTGCCGCCGGAAGTTCGGGTGGCGATGATGGGATCGGTCGAGCCGGTTCGTCTCGCCTATTTTCTCGGTTCGATTCTGAATCTGGGCGTGGAGCAGGAACAAAAATGCTCGAAGCCGATACGGCTGACGAGTTGCTCCGAGTGGCCCACGCAAATCTTGCCCGCGAACTGGAGATCATTCAACTGCGTTCGAAGATTGCGACGGAAGCGCAATCAGAAATGGACAAGTCGCAGCGCGATTACATTCTGCGACAGCAGATGAAAGCTATCCAGAAGGAACTCGGCGAAGACGAAGGCGGCGAACAGGCCGAGGCCGCGGAGCTGCGCGAGCGTCTGACGGCCGCCAACCTGCCCGAGGAGGTCAGGGCAGAAGCGGAACGCGAATTGAAACGGCTGGAGAAACTCCCGGCGGCCGCTCCTGATTATCACGTCATCCGCACGTATCTTGAGTATGTCCTCGAACTGCCCTGGCTGAAGTCGTCTGAAGACAAGCTTCGACATCAGCGCAGCGCGCAAGGTTCTGGATGAAGATCACTACGGACTGGAAGATGTTAAGGAACGCATTCTCGAGTTTCTGGCCGTCATCAAGCTACGGCCCGATACCAAAAGTCCGATTCTCTGTTTTGTTGGCCCACCCGGAGTCGGCAAGACTTCGCTCGGCCGTTCTGATTGCGCGCGCGCTGGGTCGCCAATTCGAACGCATGTCGCTCGGAGGCATGCGCGACGAAGCCGAGTTGCGAGGACACCGGCGCACGTATATCGGCTCCATGCCTGGTCGCGTGATTCAATCAATTCGGCGCGCCGGCGTCAACAATCCTGTCCTGATGCTCGACGAGATCGACAAGCTCGGCAACGACTATCGCGGCGACCCCGCCTCGGCGCTGTTGGAAATTCTGGATCCGCAACAGAACAGTACTTTTCGCGATCACTATATTGATCTTCCGTTTGACCTTTCGCGTGTTTTCTTCATCGCCACCGCGAACCAGCTGGGACCAATCCCGCCGCCGCTGCGGGACCGGATGGAAGTCATCAATCTGGCGGGCTACAGCGACCGGGAGAAACTACAGATTGCCAAGCGCTATCTAATCCCGCGGCAGATTGAAGAAAATGGCCTCAAACAGGGACAACTTGGTATCAGCGACGCCACGGTAGAGTTACTCGCTACTCGTTATACGCGCGAAGCCGGGGTCCGGCAGCTGGAGCGGAACATTGGCAGCATTGCGCGGAAGGTCGCTCTAAAAATCGCGCAAGGCGAGGCTGAAACCGTCAACGTCGATGCCGGCGATGTGCACGATTACCTGGGGGCGCCGAGATTCTATCCGGAGCAGGCCCGCAAAGAGCTGCCGGCTGGTGTGGCTACTGGAATGGCCTGGACAGAAATGGGCGGCGAAGTACTTTTCATCGAAGCGACGCTGCTACCGGGCGGCAGCGGACTGACCATCACCGGACAACTCGGGGAGGTAATGCAGGAATCGGCGCGCGCAGCGCGGTCTTATCTCTGGTCACACGCAAACGAGTTTGGCATCGCGGCTGGAGATGTTCAAAAACTACGGCGTTCACCTTCATGTTCCGGCCGGCGCAATTCCCAGAAGACGGACCAAGCGCGGGCGTGACCATCACCGCGGCGTTGGCCTCGCTTTACGGGGCGCCGGGTGCGCCCGGACACGGCAATGACCGGCGAGATTACGCTTTCCGGACTGGTGTTTCCGGTCGGCGGACTGAAGGAAAATTCCTGGCGGCCCACCGCGCCGGCATTCGTCGCATCCGCTGCTACCCTCGCGCAACAGAAGCCGATATTGAGGATTTGCCGGAAGACGTGCGGAAGGAATTGCAGATTGTGTTCGTCGCGCGTATCAGTGAAGTGATTGACGCGGCGCTTGAGGTGCTGGTGGCAAACCCGCCGCCACCTCCGATCATAACCAGCAGTCACTCGGATTCGCTTCCGCGTCGTGGCCTGATGCCGGTCCAGCGCCATTAACAGTTTCCAGGCCACGAAGTAGGATCAGATTCTTGCCGTGTGCCCTTGTCGCCTCTGGTTACTTCTAATCGACCGCAGCGTTGAGTACTCTGACCGGCCGTCAAGCAGTTCAGAACTTCAAACGACTCCCAGGGAAAAACAAGAAGGCGAGGAATCAATCCTCGCCTTTGTGTTTTGTTTGCTTGATGGTCGACAGATCTTATCTCGACCGCTGGCCAGCTAAACTCATCTGGCGTTCGCAGAGGAGAAGCGTTGCACCGAAGTGTCATAGTTAGTCACCCAACCTGCGCCATGCGAAGCCACGCAGCCACGGCTGTCGCTTAACCCTGCCGTGGCTTCGAGCTTAGATACTTAGGCGGCGCAGTTCCGCCGCTGCACAATCCGCTGCAGCACTGCGCGCTGGTTCCGCAGGGCTGACCCGGCGGGAGACAGGTTGCGGCCTGACCGGCGTAGGGGCAACGATAGACGCGACCAGCGGCACGGCAACCACAGCTGCCAACCCCAGGGTGCGCACCATTTGCCGATCGGTTCATACCGGCGATGACAAATGCCGGGGTTCGATCTCTCCTCCAACAGATTGTCTTTGGAGAATTGATCCACGGCATACCACACCAACTTTCATCGATGGGCGTTTCAAGATCGCGGGACAAGGCATTGCAAGCGTCCGCTACGGTGGTTTCGCCGTCACAATACTTCCAAACTTTTGCGGCGGTTTGGTTCAGACAGTGTGCCCTTATTGGTATCCTGATCGTAGATCAAAATCTCACTGTCAAGTTCCTGAATTATCAGTCCGCTTCTTCGCGCTTGCGGCATCTTTTGCATGTGCTGCTCCTTATCGCAATCTTGGAAATGTTACTCGTTGTAGTGCCGAAAAATCATGGCCTCGTTTCAGACTCGTACCGCCGATACTATGCCCCGGACATCTGAAAGTTCATTACCGGGAACCGAATGTTAAGTTAACAAGAAAAAGCAAGAATTATTGCGTGCAACAAACCGATGTTCGCTGATCTAGAGGCGACTGACACGATACGAGCGGGGATGACAATATCTCTGACAGGGCTAACTAGTCAATAGTGAATCCCCATTTTGTCACAAAAACGCCGGAAGTCATGTTTTTAGGCGTTCTCGTACCCTCGTAGCCACGAACCCGCAACTCGGTTGCGGTCTTAACCTCGGAAAAAGACTGGATATACGGCAGGCCCTGGCCTTCGGAGCGAGGCCGGCTGGTTTGAATCATCAACTTACTGAGCGAAACGAGCGCGGTATTCGCCAGAGACGATGAACGCCTTGACCATTTCCGCTTGCTCGAAGTTGCCGCCAAACTGGTTCAGCTTGTTCAGCCAGAACTGGTAGCCCGCTTCATCCGGTTCCCGCCGCAGATACCCGAAGTACTGCATCATCACAAACGCTTCATTCCGCTTCGCCGCCATGAAGCGTCCGTCCTCTGCTATCTGCCTGAGCGCCGACGGCTCGCGTCAGCGCACCACTGTTCAGCCCGTTCACCAGCGCCGCGCGCTCGTCCTGACTGAAGCTCACTCCCGTGTGGCTCAGCAGCGTGTCCACGTAGGCGTCGTTGCCCAGTCCGCCATACGCCGCCACAAACGCCGGTCGCTGCACCCACGCCGCCACAAACGCTTGCTTGTTCGCGTTCAGGATACCGGACCAGTCCCCGTCTCCCACGCGCACGCCCTGCGCCACCTGCGCCCGATCAGGCATGAACTCGCTGAATGCCGGTCGCCGTCCGTAGCTCGCCCGGTACAAGCTATCTACCAGCCTGCCGGTCTCCGTGAACTCAATCGACAGGAAGTACGCGGCACTCACGTTGATCGTCCGCCGCTCGATGCAGCCCTCGTCTGTGCCACACGACCGGATCTGATCACTCCAGAACTCGAACCCGCTCTGGTCAGGCTCGCGGCCCAGGAAGTCGAGGTAGTGTTGCCGCACGAAGAACTCCGGCGTGTCGATAGCGTTCGCCGCTGATCACCGCATCTCGCGTCGCTGTGAACACCGCGTCAGTCTTGTTCGCGAGCAACGAGAATGAAGTGCTCTCCGGACTGAAGTGGTAATTCGTCAGCGCCGGCGTCACCGTGTACAGGCTGCCGGTTTCGTTGTTCGTAAAGCGGTAATTGCCCCTGGCTGTCGGTGATGGTTTGCGCGTACCTCGCGCCGCTCAGGTCATCGTCACTCCGCCCAGCGGACTGCCGTCGGTTCCCGTTACCGTGCCGCTGATATCCGCCGGCGCCGCCGTTGGTGCATTCTCAGTATTGCCCGAGACAAAGAATGACCCACCGCCATGTGGCAGCCCTTCGAGCTGGACCAGGAAGCGGTAGTCACCTCGCCGTCTGCACGCCCATCACAAACTGCACGTTAATGCCTTCGCCGTCAGACACACCGGGCGTGCCGTCATCGTTGCAGTTGGCGGTTGCGTCACCGCTGAGATCAACCGTTACGGTCGAGTTGAGACCCGCACCGATCACCTGAACAGCCGGCTGCTCAATCATCGTGCCCTGCACGCACAGCGCGGCCGGGAAGGTCGCGCTCGCATTCGTCATCATCCGCAGATCCGCAGGTGTAGCCACGCCCTCCGTATTGTTCAGCGTCGAGAGCTGCTGCACGTGGAAGCGCATACGGGTAATCGTCTGGCCTGTGTTGTTGGTAAACCGGCGCCGAAGCGTCAACGTGCCCAGCGGGCGCGTTAGTGCTGACGCAGGTCGTGCAACGCGTTCGGTTCGGGGTTGTATCGTCGTTGACGCTCGGGTCTACGCGCGCGCCTGTGATGTTGGCGCTGTCAGCCAGCGGGCTCGCCAAATCTGCCGGGTTCGGCGCGCCGAGCGCTGACGGAGTGGCGCCGAGGTGTGGCTGCGGAGGTCGAGACAAGCACGAAATCGGCAGCATTGTTGTTTGAATCAAGATCGAACTTGCGCGCAAACGCATGCTCGACGGCGGTGGCAACCGATCGACGTCAGCCGCGCGCCTCTCGCCCCCGAGCCAGATCTCCGGTGAACCCGACCGAATCAATAAGGGTTCCTGGCGTCTGACAGCACGCGAATGCAGTATTGTAAAAGGCCAATCGAGGAATTTGCCGGGATGTCCGCATTCAAGTTTAGATCGCCTCCGGCGTATGCCCGCAGGCTGTAGGCGGTACCGACGACAAGGAAGTGGCCGTGCGCCGGAATGACTGTGCCGTTCGGGATAACGGTTAACCCTGAGAGACTCGCTCCCGTTAGTCCCCACCCGGGCGAGCCGTCGTTGGTGGTGACGGTAATGTTGGAGTTGGTCTTGTTATAGAGCTCGACGAAATCATCAGCGCGCACCGCCGGGCCTTGCTCCCTAAACTCGGAAATGATTACCGAGCCAGCCACTGGCCACTGAACTGACTGAAACAGCGCCGGTGAAATCAACGCCGGTCTTGGTGTTGGTGATGTCGTTGAAAGGTGGTGAACGACGGTGTAAAGGTGCGTACTGGTTCAACACCGGTCCTAACGGTGTAATTGCTCTCCGGATTTAGGCCCGGGAAGGAATAGGTGCCCGCTGGACCAGTGACGACACTCTGCTGGCCTCGTTGAGGAGCACGGTCACGCCGCTGTTATCCGCTGCACCGGTTACAGTCACGGTACCGGAGATGGTCACGCCGCCTGCAGGCACGAGCGAAATTTCCCACCAGCCGCGGCCGTGGGTCGCGATACGCAGGAAGCGATTGGCGTTTTGAATCGCCATATCAAAGACGGCGATGGCCGGCAGACCGGTGCCATATGGATTCCAGGTCGCGCCGGCGTCGGTTGAAACATACACGCCGATATCTGTGCCGGCAGTAAACGTTGTTCGAGTTTGCCGGGTCAACCGCAAGCGCGCGTTAACCGGGATGTCAGGAATACCGGTGCCGCTGGCTGCCCAGGTCGGCGCGCCAGTTCCGAAGTCCGTGGTCTTCCAAATATGTTGACCGGCGGTAACACCCTGACCGCCGTAGGAGACGTAAACGACGTCCTTGTTGTTAGGATCGAAAATAACTTTGCCAACGCCGCGGGCCGGCGCGCCTGGAGGCGTCATCACCACAAACGTGGTCGGACTCGAAGGCGTGCCCGCAGACGTTCCGTTATTGAGTCCGGCGATGCGGTAGTTGTCATCCAGCGGTGCGATCGCCATGCTGTTGATCGGCACGCCCGCCACCAGCACCTGGCTTAGCCTGCGTCATCACGTCGCCCTTGTCGATTGAACGATAGAGCTTGTCCGAGCCGTAATAGACTGTGTTGCCTATCGAACCGACAACCGGTGGACGCAAGCTCAATCGGCGCGTAAACTGGACGGTGTCTGTGCCGAGAATGCCGTTCGTTCCGGCGTGCGTCGCCACATTCGTTTAGCACGCTGCCGCGGCGCCCCGAATCCCTTGAGCTGCCAGGCGCTTCTCGAAAGCGCAAACCGTACTTCGAGACACGCCCGAAACCGAGCAGGTTGTTGGTCTGGTTGAAATAGGTGTGGTACATCACGACGTTGGTCGTAGTCCACCGCTGTCTGGTCGATGCGAGCATAGCCCGCCGTCGCCGAAGTCGACGCGAGAGAAGGTGTTGTTAGGCTTCTCCGGCTCGTTGTTCGCCTTCATCATGTGCGAACCGTTGTCCTGCGAACCACCGATCGTCAGATACCGATCCGTCGGGTGTACCGCGACACTCTGAAACTGCGTGGCGCTGCAGGTAGAGTTGTTGAGACTCTGCCAACTGGTGGCCGAATCGTCCGTCCGCCAAAATGCCTCCGTCAGTGCCGTTGTAAAGGATGTTGTTGTTGGGTGGATTGCCAATCGCCAGTGCGTGATTGTCGGCGTGCAGTCCGACCTGCCGCGAAGGAGTATTCGCTGCGGTCGCAAAACCGTCAGTCGTCCGGCGCATGATATTCGTGCCCGCGGCGCCACCAACGTAGGCGATATTGGCGTTCACCGGATCGATAGCGAGCGAGATATCGTAGAAGCACTGCCCGCCGCAGAAGCCGCTGGCGCCCGGCCAGGATTGCGCTCAGGTTACGCCGCCGTCGACTGATCGTCTGAGCCTGCCGGTGCTGCTCTCGCCGCTGGCCAGCATACATCGTGGTCACCCCGCCGATGGTGACCGAGGCGAGTTCACCTCGCGAATTCGCGGTTGCGGTTTGCAGCAACTGGTTGGTGAAGGTCGCAGTGGTTAGCGCGTTGACGGTGCGATAGACGCCGCCTTCAACACCCGTCGTCGGCCGCAACCACAACACCACCGTGTTGCCGGTCGCGTCGTTTCCGTCGTAAACCATGTCCAGGATGCTGAGATTGCCGGTGCACGGAGTATCAAAACAGTTGGTTGCACTGACGGTGAGTTTCGTTGACGTCACGCCCGCGGCTGGACCAGTGGCATTCGCCAGCCGATAGAGGCCGCGGGATGCCGAGCGGCGGCACGGTGTTACCGCCCGGCGCCTGCTGCGGATTGCCGATGATGCCCGAGGCCGTGGCCACGAGCAGGATCGACGGGTCGGTTGGGTTAACCAAGATCTTGCTGATGGTGCGGCCGGTGAAAACGTTTCCCGACGTCGGAATGTTGCCGGCGTCGTTGTAGTTGCGCAACGGATTGATTGGGCCCAGTCAGGGTCGCGGGTGGTCGAGGCGTTGTCAATTCGATAGAGGCCGATGCCGGCGTAACAACCGCTGCCGCATTGCCCCGCTTCGCCGGTGCCGACGTAGAGAATGTCAGGATTCTGAAGGCGCCAGCGCGAGCGCGCCGACGACCAACGACTGCGCGCCGTCAAAAATTGGCGTCCACGTTTGGCCGCCGTTTAGCGAGCGATAGACGCCCGCCTGAGCGCCCCCGGCGTAAACGATGTTCGGATTGGTTGGATGAATAACGATAGCAACCGTGCGCCCCGAAACGGGCTGGTTGACAGTTGAGGTCTGACCGTTTGGCGCCGGTTTTGGTCCCAATTCTGTCCAAACGTTGCTGGCGATTTTCGGGATTACGGAGTCTGTAGCGTTCCCCAGTTTGGCGGCTTTGGCTCTCAGTTCCGTCCGCTGCGCTTCCATCTTTTCAACGGCGCGCACGCGAATCATCGGATCGTAGGGAGACCGGGCTCCATGCCAAGCTTCGCGTTGACCCACGCCTGGCGCGCGAGCAGATATTCTTCGCGGTTGACCTTGCCGTGCATGAATTCCGGCAGATCGTCATCTTCTTCCTCTTCGCCTTCCGGCGCGGCCTTGCCGGCAAACTCGGGCTCCGGCCGGCTCAAGTCAAAGTCAAATGGATCTGACTTTTCATTCAGCGAGAAGATCTCCGCCGCGGTGGTTTTGTTCTTACTCACCCGCGCGCGCGTCCGACGCTTTGGATTTACCGTTACTCTTTCCGGTCTGAGAGACATTCGTGCGGCCTTTTGTCCTTGCTGGCATCGGCCTTGCTGCGTAAAAACTCAGGTCAGTAAGAGCGCAATAATGGCAACGACGGCGACAAACAGCGTAGTCCTTCTCATTAAAAAATTCTCCGATGGGTCTGGTAGTTGTGGGGCAAACTTCCGCCTCTGCAAAAAGATTCCAGCTCAACCACAGGCCTGGGAACCCCGCAACTGGTATCGATTTGCAATTGCGCAGGGGAGACGATCATTTCCGCAATTGCTGTCGGGTACCGTCTGTACGGAGGTTTGCGCCTGTGAGGGTTATTCCGCACTTAATACGAAAGTCAATAGTTTCCCAGCCTGACTGCCTCCAGTCGCAATGTTAATTCGCCTGTCAGCGTCAAAAGCCGCTGCGGGGTTTTCAAATCCGCAGCGGCCTTCGCGCGATCAGTTGCGCATTCAGGCCTACTGAGCGAAACTGAGCGCGGTATTCGCCAGAGACGATGAACGCCTTGACCATTTCCGCTTGCTCGAAGTTGCCGCCAAACTGGTTCAGCTTGTTCAGCCAGAACTGGTAGCCCGCTTCATCCGGTTCCCGCCGCAGATACCCGAAGTACTGCATCATCACAAACGCTTCATTCCGCTTCGCCGCCATGAAGCGTCCGTCCTCTGCTATCTGCCTGAGCGCCGACGGCACGCGTCAGCGCACCACTGTTCAGCCCGTTCACCAGCGCCGCGCGCTCGTCCTGACTGAAGCTCACTCCCGTGTGGCTCAGCAGCGTGTCCACGTAGGCGTCGTTGCCCAGACCGCCATACGCCGCCACAAACGCCGGTCGCTGCACCCACTGCCGCCACAAACGCCTGCTTGTTCGCGTTCAGGATACCGGACCAGTCCGCATCTCCTACGCGCACGCCCTGCGCCACCTGCGCCCGATCAGGCATGAACTCGCTGAATGCCGGTCGCCGCCCGTAGCTCGCCCGGTACAAGCTATCTACCAGCCCGCCGGTCTCCGTGAACTCAATCGACAGGAAGTACGCGGCACTCACGTTGATCGTCCGCCGCTCGATGCAGCCCTCGTCTGTGCCACACGACCGGATCTGATTACTCAGAAGTTGAACCCACTCTGGTCAGGTTCGCGGCCCAGGAAGTCCAGGGTAGTGTTGCCCTCACGAAGTACTCCGGCGTGTCGATAGCGTTCCCGCTGATCACCGTATCTCGCGTCGCGGTGAACACCGCGTCAGTCTTATTCGCGAGCAACAGAGAACGAACTGCTCTCCGGACTGAAGTGGTAATTCGTCAGCGCCGGTGTCACCGTGTACAGGCTGCCCGTTTCGTTGTTGGTAAACCGGTAAATGCCCTGGCTGTCCGTGATGGTTTGCGCGTACCTCGCGCCGCTCCAAGACTCATCGTCACTCCGCCCAGCGGACTGCCGTCGCCTCCCGTTACCGTGCCGCTGATGTCCGCCGGCGCCGCCGTTGGTGTTCCGCAACAAACTCTGGTTGCGGTAAAGATTGAAATCGTGTCAACACGCATACCGGACGCACTCGTTCCAGTGTCGTACGCAGTGCGCCATCGCAACTGCGCGTTTTGTCCGTAAGAGGCCGGGGGCAGGATAACTGTAGTGGTGATGAAGCCACCGCCGTTACCTGTCCAGGCATTGCGTCCAGTCAGGACACTGTCGGTAACACCGATCGTCCCGTTGTAACCTCCAGAGACGAAGCTGCCGCCGGCAGTGATTATGTCCACGAACGGGCCGGCAGCAATGCTGATTTCCAGCACGCCGCCGTCGAAGCCACCCTCAAGGTTGAAGTTGTTCCTGAAGGAAAGCTCAACATGCGGATTCACTCCCATGCCCGGAGCAGCCGGAATGGCTACGGTCGGCGTAGTCAAACTGTTGTCGCCAGGATTCGCGACGCTATCAGTAGCACCGGAGTTTGGCGCGGTGTCGCTGAACGCGGTCGTGGTAGCCCACAACGGCGCGGCGCCCGTTTGCGCAGTGGTAGTCCAACCGGCAGGCAGCGCCGGCGCGACAACCGCGTCAAAGTTTTCGGTGAACGTCGGAGACGTGACCAACGCGCCGAGCGTATAGGTGGTGGTAAAGATTCCGTAATTCGTTGCACCATCCTGAATCTGGAACGTCGGTGTCAAGTAGCAGCGCAAGCGCCGGTCGCCGTGAAAGTGAAATTTCTGGTAACCAGTGCCGCCGGCGGTATGGCGCCGTAGTTCTGCACCTGCGGGCCGGCTCGACAGCATTACGCCGCCGGTTGGTTGCAAAGTGGCGGTCAGGGCTGTAGTTGGCCCACCGCCGATATTGGTGATGCTGTAGCTGATAGTGACGACCTCACCCGAATCAACGGCTCCATTATTTGGCGCGCAGGCCTCAGCGACTAACGCTGAAGCGCCGCCGGGGCCGCTGCTGCCGTCGCCGGCCGGGCGCGGGACCGGAATGCCGGTGCCGGGAATGCCAATTTCATAGAGTCCCCGACCGTGGGTGCTATACGTAATGCGATGTACTTCGTTCAGTTACGTATTGCTTAAACGGCGACGAAATCTTCGCAAAGACTTTCCTGGTCAGTATTAGCTATGCGCAGATCATGCTGAACTTCACGAGCGTAGACCGCGTTGTGATCCACGCTCACGCTACCAATCTGCTCATCGACAAAATCGGTTTCGGCCCCAGCGCGTCCGGAGCCCGATAGCGACACGTGCTTCTACGCGTTGGGCTTACCGTCATGACGGGCGTGTTATTTCAACGCCGATAACGCCGGCCGAAGCTTGCCGGTCAATGAAGACGCGTTGCGGCGAGTCTTGCGATATTCCATCCGCGTCCTGAACATGGCAATGGAGTGAGAGCCGAAACCGCTGGAACTCGCACCAAGATCTGCTTGCACGCCATGTCATCGGTCCTCACAACCTTGGGGTCGGTCAGCAACAGAAAGATAGGGAGCGGCCAATGCTCGAAAGGAGCTGCTTCGCGGGGACGGGACAGCTCGACGTGTTGCGGATCGCCCTCGAACCTGGCTGCATGAAGCCCATTCGAGTGACTCTGCCACCGGGGAACGGGTTCGTGATGGTGAGCAGCATGTCCTTTGCCGGGCATCTGTTTGAACGTGAGCTGAAGGGTGCGCTCCCGGATTTCATTGGACGCTACGGCGCGATCGAGCTTGATCGTTTCGCCCTCGACAGTGGCTTCGATGAAGAGCGCTTCCCCTGGGAAGACCGACAACGAATCGCCAACCAGTATCGGCCGCGGAGGTGTGATGGTTTGCTCGAAGTAGCGTGCGTCGTCGATGCGAAGTTTGACCGTGGGTGCCCGACAAAGCACGTGCTCGCAGAGTTTTGCAAGCTCGGCGCCTTCCTCGGGTGCGGCTTCTGCACTCGACACCGCGCCGGAGCCGAACGCCCAGGAGAGCGAGGAATAAGCGTGGCCCAGCGTTCTCATCAGGGTTATTCGCGCCTGCTACCGCCTTCGTTTCGGTGAGTGCATCCTAGACTGATGGGTGCCATCTGGCAGTCTTGATATGGCAAGAGGCGACCGCCGCTCTCGAAGGCAAAACGGACGTTGGCACATCGCGGGTGCCACCGTGAGGGACGTGCGTCTTGTCGACGCCGCGCTGCCGTGGAGTCCCGGGCTCCAGCTGCAAATTTCATGCGTCTTGCCGCAATTTGGCGGCGATCTCGTACGACCGAAGGCGCTTCGCGTGGTCGAATATCTGCGCGGCGATGATCAGCTCGTCGGCGCCGGTCCTGCGCGACGAAGTCGGGATTCCGCGGCTGCACCGCTCTCCGGCCGCGCCGATCGCCAGAGCACGCCAGCGCCTGCGCGATGCCCCGCGCGCTCGATGCGGCGCGAGGCGGTCCGCGTAATTCTCGGCGGCCAGGCAACGGCGCGCGGCAGCGGCCCGAGCTCACCGCGGCGCAGGCGTCACTGCACGCCTGCTCGTACCGAGGCGAAGCGGCGGCGCGCCTCCGGCGTCGGTGTCGGCGGCGGTGGCGAAGACGTTGAAACCGAGCATCACGTAGGGCGCTGCGAGCTACGCCGGAGGGCTGGAACGTGCTCGCGGTAGATCGTCGATCGCCTGCATCATCTGCGCCGGGCGCGAAGTGCGACGCGAACGCGTACGGCAGCCCCGAGCGCCGCGGCGAGCTGCGCGCCGAACAGGCTCGATCCGAGGATCCAGATCGGCACGTTCGATGCCCGGCGCCGGGCACCGCGCGCACCTGCTGGCCGGGCTGCGCCGGCTCGAAATACGCGCATCAGCTCGACGCACGTCCTGCGGGAACGTCGTCCGGCGTCCGCCGCGAGATTGCGCCGCAGCGCGCGAGCGGTCGCGCTGGTCCGATGCCCGGCGCGCGGCCGAGGCCGAGATCGATGCGGCCGGGGTAGAGCGCCTCGAGCGTGCCGAACTGCTCGGCGATCACGAGCGGCGCGTGGTTCGGCAGCATGATGCCGCCCGCGCCGACGCGGATCGTCGTCGTGCCCGCCGGCGACGTGCGCGATCACGACGGCGGTCGCGGCGCTCGCGATGCCCGGCATGTTGTGGTGCTCGGCGAGCCAGAAGCGCCGGTAGCCCCAGCGCTCGGCGTGCTGCGCCAGATCGCGGCTGTTGCGGAAACGCCGTCGCCGCGTCGCCGCCTTCGACGATCGGCGCGAGGTCGAACCAGGGAATCATGGGGCGCACATAGGGTGCGCTGCTGAAATCGTCAAAGGCTCATCACGGCTGTGCTCATTGCTCTGATCAGGTGGACTCGTCCAGTCGGATAAGTGGCCAGGTTCGAACGCATCGTCGTCGAAACGGCGGCAAATTGCGATCACAACGTACAGGAAATATTTATTTTTTTCGACGAGGTCGGAACGCCACCTTTCTGCAGCGGCGCTGGCGTCTGTTATTTTCTGGCGCTTTGCAGTGCGTGCGCAATTCACGGCCGTTTTACGGTCTGTTCCATCCGCAGGTGTTGTCGCGAAGGGAACCGAAAATGTCAGTGCTCGAAAAGACTCGGAGATGCCGAACGCGCCCGCGCGCCTCGTGTTTTGATCCGACTCGCGCGTGCTTCATCGCTGATCGCTTCATTGGTGCTGGCCCCGCTCGCCGCGTACGCACTTCCGGTTCAACAGATCAACCTCGTCACCGACGATCAATCGATCAACACTGCGCAGATATTAACCGATCCTACGCTGAAGAACGCGTGGGGAATCGCGATGAGCCCGACGAGTCCGTTCTGGGTATCGAGCAACGGCAGCGATCTGGCGAGGTATATCGCGTCAACGCTGCAACGAACGTGACCGCCAAGCGAGGCTCGAGGTTGTGGTGCCCGGCGGCGTGACCGGCATGGTCTTCAATTCGACGGGCCAATTTTCCGCGGCTCCCTTCTTGTTCGTCAGCGAAGACGGAAGCGTGTCTGGCTGGCCGGGGCCGGGCACCGCGGTGAACAATCTCAAGCCCGCCTCGCCGGATGACGTGTACAAAGGCGCGGCGATCGCGACCGTCTCTGCAAACGGTTATCTGTACGCGGCCAGCTTCAAGGCCGGCACGATCGACGTCGTCAAGGGCACCGCGGGGCTCCCAATCTGCCCGGACTGTTCACCGCCGACCCCTGCGCGGCCGGCGCTTCCGGCGGAAGTTCAATCCGTTCAACATCGAGAACCTCGGAGGCGAGCTTTCGTGACGTATGCGCTCGCGAATCCGGCCACGAGGGACGACACGGCTGGAGCCGGGGAACGGCTACGTCGATGTTTTCGACCTGAACGGCAGCTTCCTTCGCCGCATCGTCTCTCAGGGACCGTTGAACTCGCCGTGGGGGCTGGCGATCGCTCCGACGTCATTCAGAGAACTTGCGGGAGCGCTTTTGGTCGGCAATTTCGGCGGCAACGGGGATCGTACCTTCGATCGAGCTCAGGTGCGTCGTTAGGATTTCTGACCGATCTCGGCGGAAATCCGATCCGAGATCGAGGATTGTGGGACATCACGCCGGGCAACGGCGGCAACGGCGGCAGTCGATCTATTTTTCAGCGGGACCGACCGACGAGGAGAATGGGCTGTTCGGGTGATCGCGGCGGTTCCTGAGCCCAGGGACGACCGCGTTGCTGCTCGCGGGCTTGGCAGCAGGCTTCGCGGGGTCGCTGCGCAGGCCGAGAAGCGCGCCGTTCTCAGCACTGTCGCGCGGCATAGCTGAAACCGCTGCGCCACGCAAGCCTGCCCACATCAGCGCTTCGATTTCGTCCGGCAGGGTCGGCGCGAGCGCGACCCCTGCCGGATTGATCTCCAGGTCGCGCGTCAGCCGCACCGCGGCACCCGCGCGCCGGGCGACGCGCCGGAAGCGCCATTCGCGCGAGAAACGCTCTCCGCTCGGTTCGAGCGTTCCTTCGAAAAATCCACGACTCGATCTCGGCTTCGGCGATGCCGCAGGCGCAGCACAGCTCGGCAAGGCTCATCTCAGAGCTCCTCCTCGACGACGCTCCCGCGGAAGATGGGTCGTCGGTTGGCTCATCGGTGCGTCTTCCCCCAATGCGTCGCTCGCGGGTCGAAATCGAAAGCCTTGGCCATCTCCCGGTAGGCCTCCTTCGCCTTCTCGATGTCGGCCGGCGGCACGACGATCGCGAGCACCGTGTACAGGTCTCGGGCGGGGTTGCCGGAATTCCTTGCCTTTCAACCTCAGCTTTCTGCCCGCCTGAGAGTTCGGCGGAATCGACAGCTCGAGCGAGCTGCCGTCAGGGAACCGGCACCGCGATGCTCGTCCCGAGCGCCGCTTCCACGGAGCGAGCGGCAGGTCGAAATAGACGTCGCGGCCGTCGACGCGGAAGATCGGGTCCGGCGCGAAGTCGGGATTTCAAAGGCGAAGGTCGCCGGCCCTGCCTTCGCCGACGCCCGGGGGCGCCCCTGACCCGACAGGCGCGAGTGCTGCCCGGCGCGCACTCCCTTCGGAATGTTGACGTTGAGCGTGCGGTCTTCGGTCGTCACGTGGCCGTTCTCGTCGACCTTCGGCATTTTCAGCGTGATCGTGCGCTCGGCGCCGCGGGTACGCATCGACCAGATCGATCAGCACTTTGGCGTGATGATCCTGGCCCTGCGCGTGCATCGAACGGCGCGCGCCCGCGCCTGCCCGCCGCGCGTGCCGGCCAGGCTTCGAAGAAGTCGCTGCGATCTCCCCTCCAGCCCGAGCCGAAGCCCTGCTGAAGAAAGTCGGCCCCGCGGAATTCGAACCCGGCGTCCCAGTTCGGCGGCGGCCGGAACTCTGGCCGCTGCGGTAGTTGCTGCCCATCTGGTCGTAGGCAGTGCGCTTTTCCGGGTCCTTCAGGACTTCGTAGGCCTCGCCCATCTCCTTGAAGCGCGCCTCGGCGTCGGATTCCTTGCTGACGTCGGGATGGTATTTTGCGCGCGAGCTTCCGATACGCCTTCTTGATTTCGTCCTGAGTCGCGTCGCGCTTGACTCCAGGTCTCGTAGTAATCCCTTGAATTTCATCCAGGGCCTGGAGTCAGGTTGAGCAGTATCTGTTGCTAGTGGTTCCGCCATGGAACGGACCGGAGCGAATCGGGCGCCGGTCGCTTGCGTGCAGTCTGCTACCAATCGCTGCCGCCGGAAAAATCCCCTCCGCCGCCCGCACGTCGTCCACGACGACGCGTTGTCGGTGATGCCGAAGTTATCGCCGCCCATGTCGTCGAACGGTTGGTACTCGGTCGAAGGCGTCGGCGCGACGCGTTGCCGGCGTGGTCAGGACGGTCCGAGTCGGTGAAATGATGCAGCAGCGATTGCGCCGCAACCGCACCCGCGCCGATCGCCGCGCCGGTCGCCAGGCCGCCGAGGATTCCACACTAGCCCTCCGCCCGCAGGGGATAGCCGCGGGTCCGTAGGGTTGGGGCCCGTACGGGGCTCCAGGCTGTCCGTAAAGGGGGCTCAGGCTGTTATACGGCGCACCCGGCGCCCGGCTGTCCGTACGCGGCCATCGAGCGATTCCTTTGATTGACCCTGCGTGCGCGGACCGCCCGCGCGATCAGATACGCGACCCGCCGCCGATGACGACCAGCATTACCAACCCCCACGGAACTCCGCCGCCGCTGCTGTAACTTGAACTTGAGCCTGAGCCGCTGTACGAGCTCGGCGCCGCATAGCCCGCGCTGGCGCGCCGGCCGCAGGCGCCGATTCGATCAGGCGGACGAGCTTCTGAACCGATTCGGGCTTGGCGAACGGCAGCCCGGGGGCGAGTTGCTTACGCGGTGGCGAGCTCGGCGCGCGCTTCGCCGTAGCGGCCCTGCTTGCCGAGCAGCGGGCGTGCACGTAATGCGCCTGCGCGCTGTTCGGCTTCTCGCGCAGAACCTCGCCGATCATCTTCTGCGCTTCGTCCACGCGGCCCGCTTCCGCAGCGCCTGATAGATCTGCTGCGGTGTCGCGGTCTCGGCAGACGCCCGGCGACGCCAACGTCAGAGTCAGCGCGAACAGTCCTGCGGAAACTAATTTGTACATCACTACCTCGGAAATTTATGCGACGGCCATCATATCTGTCGAGACCGGATCAAATCAAGGTCGCCAGACGATGAATTGAGCGCTGAGAGCGCAGTGACGGCCTACTTGTTGATCAACCCGGCCGCGATGTTGACCGAGAAGCCGAGGATCGCGGCGTTGAAAACGAAAGGAAAGCACCGCCTGCGACAGCACCGCCTTGCGCATGCTGTGCGAATGGATCGCGACGTCTGCGGTCTGCGACGCGACCGCGATCGTGAACGAAAAATACGCGAAGTCCCAGTAGTCAGGCGTGGGCGCTTCGTCGGGAAAGGCAGCGGACGCGCGTTCACCTTGGCGATGTAGAACATATGGCCGTAGTGCAGCGTGAAAGCGGTCGGGACCAGGAGCCACGAACCGACGACGGTCGCGCCGGTCAGCACGAGGGCAGCACCTGCTCCGACAGCGCCAGCTCGCGCGCGCCGCGGTGAGCTCGAGCGATCGCGAGTAGGCTCATGATCCTCCGCTGACCATCAGCGTTAGCACGACCAGCGCCGTTTCGTCCTGGAGACGCGCCAGCGCGCGAATCCGTGATAGCAATACGTAACTGG
>ERZ1370068.1304-contig-11195_pt1 | contig 54488 bp, 77 predicted proteins | sample MGYA00561227_ERZ1370068 | MGnify/ENA primary metagenome ERZ1370068 (study PRJEB38410, sample SAMEA6850437) | metagenome | study: Metagenomic assessment of the ecological functions of the soil: analysis of the soil microbiota associated with the... | reverse complement strand
ATCGACTTCGTTCAGTTACGTATTGCTCAATCCACGAGCTGGCAGCGGCGCGCCATACCAAATGTTGCTACCCTGCGAAAAGGCGAGTCGGCGTTCTTCGCGGACCGCGAACAAAGGGAACCGATCGACCAAGGAGAGATGCGACGAGCAAGATGAAGCATGCCAATTCCTGGATGCCGCGATTCGTTAGCTGAAAAGTGAATCGAATGGTGCCATTAGAATTCCTACACCAATGAATCCGCCCGCCAGTCCAAGCAAAACCGGCAGTCTCAGGCGCGGGGTTGCTGCCTAGTCGCCCACGAGCAGCACGATGTAAATCGGTACCGTCGCGACAATCACCGCCGCCAGCCCGGTATCGATATATTGTTCTGAAATGGGTGACGCCGCCATTTCCGCCCAGCAGCAAAAATCCACCGACGATGAGAGACTGCGCCACGTGATGGCGGGCGGTCGTTGTGCACCTCGCGCCCAGTGCAATACCGTAGAGAATCAATCCGGCGGTGAAGGTAACGCGAACCGGCCATGAGCAGAACGGAGGGATGGAATCGATGATGCCAGGCGAATGCCCAAATAAGTCGAGCCCCAGATCAGATAAAGCACCGCAAAGGCGAGCAAGATCGCCAATCGCGTCGGCTGTCGCATTGTTTACCAGCGCATCGGCGCACGCAAACTGCGCAAACCGAATTGCGCCGATTCAGTAGTTACGATCGCCGGCCCCTGATCAACCGGTATGCGAGCAAAAGCTAACATCGCGCCAATAACCGAGCGCGATGAAGCCGGCGGGGTTGTCCCGGCTCGTACGCAACCGATGGCGCGACCGAGAAAGCCGGCCACGAACGCGCCTGCGATGCCGAGCAGGATCGTTGATCAAACAACCGCCCGGATCGCGGCCCGGCATGAGCAACTTTGCGATCGCGCCGACGCACCAAGCCGATAACGAGTGTGCCTAGAATCGCTTCCATAAATGCAACTGCGTTGGTGCAAGATTGATTCGACCGCGAAAGGGCGCAACCGGTTTCCCGACTACAGCTGGATTACCTGCGCGCTCCGGATGTCATCGCTGTTGCCAATTTCCTTGAGCAATTCTTCGCCGGGGCGGCTATCGAGATTCAAGACGGTGAGCGCGGTGCCGCCGGCCTGATTTCGGCTGAGTGACATGGTGGCGATGTTCACGCCGTGTTGGCCGAGCAGAGTCCCAATTCGACCGACCATGCCGGGGCGATCGGTATTTTCGAGCACGAGAATCACACCTTGCGGCCGCGCTTCCACTGGACGGGCATTGATGCTAACGATTCGTGGAGTAATTCCAAAAATGCGCCGCCGACGGATATGTCTTTTCCTTCCGCGCTGGCCGAAAGCTCCAGCATGTCGGAATAATCGCCGGGCGCGCTCAATCGCGTCTCGGTGATTTTCAGTCCCAGACTTTCGGCGAAGGCGGGCGCGTTTACTTCATTCACTTCGCTTCCCACCGGCGCTCTGCAAGAAACCTTTGAGCACGGCGCGAGTGATCGCGGTGGTATCGACTTCGTTTACTTTTCCGCTGTAGTTGATGTTGAGCGAAATCGACTCGTCGAGGCGCAAGCTGAGAGAGGAAGCGGCCAAGTTTCTCCCCGAAACGCAAATGCGGCCCAATGAGAGCGAGCGTTTTCGCGTCGAGCGTCGGCATGTTGACGGCATTGCGGATTGTCCCCTCGAGCAAGGCCGCGCGAATGGACTGCGCGATTTCGATCCCAACGCTTTCCTGCGCTTCTGCGGTCGAGGCACCGAGATGCGGTGTCAGAACAAGATTCGAGATTTTTCGCAGCGGCGAATCGGGAGGCAACGGTTCCGTTTCGAAAACGTCGAGCGCGGCGCCGGCGACGTGGCCGCTCGATATAGCATCGGCCAATGCCTGCTCGTCAATCAGTCCGCCACGCGCGCAATTGATGATGCGCACGCCGCGTTTTGTTTTCGCGAGACGTTCCGCATTCAAAATATGGCGCGTCTCCGCGGTAAGCGGCGTGTGCAGCGAAATAAAGTCCGCGGCGGCGAGCAATTCATCGAGCTCTTCCACCAGCTCGACCTGCAAACTGCGCGCGCGCGAGGCGGAAAGGTATGGATCGAACGCCAGCACGCGCATTCCAAAGGCAATAGCGCGCCGGCTGAGTTCGCTCCCAATGCGACCCATCCCGATGATGCCGCAGCGTCTTGTTGTAAAGTTCAACCTTCCAGATTTTTCCGATTCCAACTTCCTCCGTGAATCATTGCGTCCGCCGCTGGAATTTTCGCGCGACGCAGAGGCAGCAATGAGAACGCATGCTCGGCCAGTGGAAATCGTGTTGCCGCCGGGCTGCAATTCATGACCAATGACACCGCGCCGAGTTGCCGTATCGACATCGACGTTATCGACGCCAACGCCCGCACGGCCAACCACACGCAACCGCGTCGCCGCATTCAAAATTGCACCCGTCACTTTTGTCTGACTACGAACGACAATCGCACTGAAATCAGGAATGATTTTGACGAGATCAGCTTCGCTTAAACCAGTTTTCGCAGAAACTTCGAGCGCACCATCACGGGAAAGTTCATCTACGTACCTCGCTGCGAAATCGAATCAGCAATCAATACTTTGGGCGGATTCATCGATCTAACCCGTAGATGACGAGCTGAATGGAGTCTGGCAACTGTTGCGCGACGCTGGTGGCTACGCTTCCTCGGAGAAGATTGGCAAGGGCGTGCCTGCTAGGTCGCGCCGATCATGAGAAAATCGACGCCCATCGTCGCAGAAAGATCGAGAATGGTTGCGAAGCCGCGTCTTCACTCACGGCATAAACTGGCAAGACGCAAATGTTGCGCTCGGCCCCGAGCTTCAGCATAAGCGATCATCAGTTACCTGTGCTTCCGGGTCATCCTGCCACCTGGCACTGACCGCGGAACGTTGGTCCGCCGGCGTAGTAGACCGCGATTTCTTTAACGTAAAGAACGCACGGCAGTTGCTTTGCGCAGTTGCGCCTCGTCCAATGCAAAACTCAGGAACTGGCGTGATGCCGCGAGCTGCGACCATAATTTTTTGGCCTTCTTCCAAGCGCGGTTTGCATGGTTCGCGGCGAGATTGGTGCGAAACCATCGCAGCGACTTGACGGTGTAACTGTCGGCGTGGTGAAACCGGACACGCTTTTGTGTCCAGGCGCGCAATGCGAGAACCGATTCCAGGACGCACACCACGAAGCGAAAGCGCGTCGGGTTTCGTCCGTGCCAGCGTGAGTTCGACGAAAAACAGAATAGTAAACGTGATGCCGAAGAGAACACGGTCATACCAGTGAAGCCGATCGCGCGGTTGAACGTGCACGAACCGAGATTGACCGTGATCGCGCCGACTACACCGATTGCGTACAAGCCGGCCAGCGATTGGAAATTTGTTGCGGTCATCAGCACGATAACAGGAAGACCGACCGCGATGAGCAGCGGATAGAGCGGGACTCCGTGTCGGTTGAGACGTTTGAAGTGCGGCGGCATTTCCCGTCGCGCGCCGTCAGGTAAAGAAGACCAATCATCGCGACAATGGCGGTGTTGGCCGCGCTCAACAACAACAGCAAAAACACAATGCCGACGACCCAACCGAAGGCCTGCCCAATCAAACTCGAACAGAGGCGGCGGCAAATTGTTCGCCCATGAAGCGAAGCATGTCCTCGGTGTCGCTTCGAAAGGATGTGCCGCGACTTCACTCTTGGTTGATAGGCCCAGAGTCCTTCCAAAACCGCCGGCAGCGAAAGCATCGCCCAGCCAAGAACAGCAGTGGCGCAGACAGCTTCGATAGCCACAGGAGTGATTGCCTTCAGAGACTCGCGCGCGACGCTCGGCCGCTCGGGAGTTGAGCCGGGATCGAGTTTCATGACGCCGGTGAGGTTTGCGATCGCCTCCACTCCCGAGAGCGCCAGAATTACGCCGACAAACTGGACCCGCAGCATGCTGAGGCTTTCGTGCCGTGGCTCCGAGAAAATGAGTCGTCAGATACGGGATGCCTGATGGCGATCAGCACGCGACAACGACGATCACGGTGGGCAGGGCAGAGTCGCGACGGCCAGACTTCCGGAATGTTTTGGCCGAACCAGTGAACGAAACCAAGGACGAGCAATACGCCTGATGGTGGCAAAGGCGATGTGGTCTTTGAGAAATTTCAGCCAGGAAAATGTCTTCCGTGCCTGCGATAACATAGGTCAACCCAGACCAGCCGCTCAGCGCGGCCGTCACCGTGAGGTCAGCAATGAGAAGCAGCGCACCAACCACGGCGAGCAACTCGTCCCTGCGATCGCGCGGCGGAATAAACTCCTCCGCCATCAGGGAAAATACCGACAGATGACCGCGTAGTTGATTCCAACCAGGCCGGTCAGTGACACAGACGGCGAGAATGATGGGCAAGGAAGAAAAACCGGCGGCAAGAGAATGCCAGGCCGATGACATACGCCTTGCTCGCTACCCCAATCACCGTAGAGCAGAGCCGCGGCGCGCTTCCAATCCACGTTTCGCGGGCGGTGCACGCCCCCTGTTTCAGTAACGATTAGATCTCGCCATCGCGCTTGGCGTTGACTCTTCAGCCCGGCCTCAGCCGGTCAAGCCCTTTCTTTAGCAACTCTAACAACAGTCATCGAAGTTCTTGACTCGCAAAAATTCAGTCAAAAATTTAGCGAGTTCCCGATCCAGCGACAGCGCAACCTCGCCAGCTCTAAGTTGCTAAACGGATGAAGCGAGCTCGAGCCGGTAGCCAATTCCCGGTTCAGTCTTGACTAGTTCCGGAGCAGCGGGGTCGCGTCTCGATTTTCTGACGGAGGTGCGTGACATAAACGCGGAGATATTGCCGGTGTTCTTCCGACTTCGGACCCCAGATTTCGCGCAGGATCTGGCGGTGGGTTAGGACGCGGCCGGCGTGCCTAACGAACAATCGCAGAAGCGCGTATTCGGTGGCGGTCAGTTTCACTTCGTGACCAGCGCGGGTGACCACGCGCGCGGTAAGATCGACAATTAGAGTCTCCGCTCTTGAAACGAGAGATTTCTTCTTCCGGCCGGGTTTTGCGTTGCGCGGCGCGCAGACGCGCGAGGCAGTTCGGCGCTGCTGAATGGTTTGGTGACATAATCATCGCGCTCCGGCATCGAGCGCAGCCACTTTCCCTTCTTCATCGTCGCGCACCGAAAGAACGATGACCGGCACCTGAGCTCCATTCGCGCAAACGCCGCAGCACATTCACGCCATCGGAATCGGGAAGTCCGAGATCGAGCAGGATAACATCGGGCCGTCGGGTGGCCGCATCCGTCAGACCCTGCGCGGCGGTTTCGGCCTCATGCACCTGATAGTCAGCCGATTCCAGAACGACGCGTAGCAGACGCCGAATCTGCACTTCGTCATCGATGACTAACGCGACCGGCTTCACGCGGTCGCTTCCGAGGGCAGTCGCATCGGCTCACCGAGGGGAAGACGAATGGAAAAACGCGCGCCGCCGCCCTCTCGATTTCGCACGACGATCTCGCCCGAGTGCGCTTCGATCAATTGACGCGCGATCGAAAGTCCCAGGCCAAGCCGCCAGGCGCGTCGCGCGGACCGCGATAAAATTTTTCAAATACCTTGTGCTCTTCGCCAGGGGCAAGACCCGGCCCATGATCGGCAACGGAAATAACCAAGCATCGAATCATCGCGCGCTGCGCTGAGATCGATTGGCAGGCGTTGCCATGCCCAACCGCATTCGAGAGCAAAGCGCCCAATGCCTGTTGAATCAGGCGAGAGTCGACGAAAATGGTTGGCAAATTTTTGGCGACGTTGATTCGGACGTCGCTGTCGTTCAATCCTGCGGCCGCGACCGCCTTCGCGCAAAAGATCGGCCGGTTCGCACCATTCACGAACCGGCTGGAGCAGACCGGATTCGAGGCGGGTCGCATCGAGCAGATGATCAACCGTGCGAGTGAGGCGCCGGACAGCTTGCTGCAACTCCGCGCGATCAGGTTGCTGCTGTTGCAGCGCCGCCCGACATCGCGGCCAGTGGGGTCTTCAATTCGTGTGAGACGGAATCGAAGAGTGCTTTCTGTAATTTCTGCGATTGACGCGCGACCTGCGCGGTCCGGCTCTCTTCCAAGGCGCGTTCCTTGTTCACAAAGAGTGCGAGCTGCGCGGCGAAGGCATCGAGCAATTCGCGCTGCTCAAGCGTGGGCGAACGATCGAGCCGCACGGTGAGCACACCTTCGGCGCGGTCGCCGGTAACGAGTGGAATGTGCAACGCGTCGGCATCAGGAAGTGTGTCGGTCGATCTTCCGGCGCTCTGTTTTTCTGAAACGCCCAGACCGCGACGCTTTCATCTTTGCTGGAAGGCACGAAGGTGCCGGCGGAATGACAGGAAAGGCCGCTTTCGTCGCGCAACCAAACGGCGGCGTCGGCTTGGAACGAGTCTTTGATTAACGACAAGATTTTCGGCAGCGCTTCATCAAGATCGCGTGCTGGCAGCGAGCGCGCGGGTGAAGCGATAGAGCGCGGTAGCGCGTTCTTCCCGGCGGCGTTCCGATTGTTCGCGCTCGCGCAATTTGTGGCGAGGTGACCGATCACGAGCGCGATGACGAAATAGGCGCCGAACATCAAGAAATCGTGGAGGTGCGTGATGTAAACAGTGAAGCGCGGCGGAATGAAGAGAAAATCCCAGAGAAACGCACTGAGGGCAGCGAGAAAAAGCGTCGGCCACCGGCGTAGTCGCGTGGCTGCGAGAACGACCGCGAGCAGATAGAAAAGCGAAACGGCCCAGTAACCGGTGTAATCGAAGATCGACAACGAGAAGGCGGTTACGACCGCGGCGATGACAAGTGCGACGCCAAAGTCGCGCCACGGCGCGCGGGCCAAACGTTCCTCGATTGGTTCGCCCGCCACGGCGGCAGCCGATTCGTCCGCCGGGATCATGTGGATGTCGATGTTGCCGCTGTTGCGCATGAGCCAGCGCAGCGAGTCGCGTTTCAAAAAGCTTGTCCATCGCGAGCCGAGCGGTTTGCCGATGACAATCTGCGTGACGTTGTGTTGACGGGCGATACGGAGCAGCGCTTCGCCGATATCGGTGCCGGGCGTGGAAATCACTTCCGCGCCGAGCTGGCGCGCGAGCGCGAGATAACGAGTCAAGCGTGTTTGCTCCTCTTGCGAAAGCGCGCGCGGCTGCTCGATGTTCGCGACGATCCAGGAAGCTTCCATCGATGCAGCCAACCGGCGCGTGTAACGAATCAGTCTCTCCGAATACGGACTGGCGCTGACGGCGACAAGCAAACGATCGCTGCTTTTCCATGGGCCGACGATTTTCTCTTCGGACATGATGTCGCGCAGATCGCGATCGACATGTTCGGCGACCAGGCGCAGCGCCATTTCGCGCAAAGCGGTCAGATTGCTTTCTCGGAAGAAATTCTTGGCCGCCCATTCCGCGCGTTCGCCGAGATAAACCTTTCCCTCGGCCAGACGTTGGCGCAGTTGCTCCGGCGTTAGATCGACAAGCACGATTTCGTCGGCAAGATCGAGAACGGAATCCGGCACCGTTTCGCTGACGGTGACACCGCTGATTTGCCTGCACGGTATCGCTACGGCTGGCGACGTGCTGGACATTGAGCGTGGTGTAAACACTCGATGCCAGCATCGAGCAGCTCGATCACATCCTGATAGCGCTTCGGATGGCGCGATCCCGGTGCATTGGTGTGGGCGAGCTCATCGACCACGGCCAACCCGGGATGCCAGGTGAGAATGGCGTCGAGATCCATCTCGGTGAGCGTTGTGCCGCGATACTCGACTCTGGGTGCGCGGCATGATTGGCATTCCCTCGAGCAACGCTTCCGTTTCTTTGCGGCCATGTGTTTCGACGATGCCGACGACAACTTCGCATCCCTCCTTGCTGTTTTGCCGCGCGGCTTGCAGCATGGCGTAGGTCTTGCCCACGCCGGGCGACATCCCAAAGAAAATCTTCAGTTTGCCACGGGTAGCGTGCGGTTTCTTCGCGCTTCATGCGCGCGAGAAGTTTGTCGGGATCAGGCCGTTCGGCCTCGCTCATGCGGCAATTCTACGCTGTTGCCGCGGTCCTGCACCTATAGAAGCGATGGACTAAGCCGACGAAGAGGTTGAGGATCGTCGGCGGCGGCCGTTAATGCATCGAGAAATGTTCAACGATCGGACCCATCGCGAGGGCTGGGAGGAAATTAAGCGCGCCAACGAGCAGCGCGGTGCCGGTAAGCAACACGCCGAAGGTAACTCCGTCAGAAGGCATTGCGCCGCGACTGGGCGGTCGCCGGGATGCTGCGGCGAAGCGGCCCGCTAACGCCAGCGCCAGCACCGGCCAAGACATAACGGCCCGCCAACATCGGCGACGTATCGTCGTTGTGTTGTAAAAAATATTGTTGGCGCTGAGACCAGCCATGTTCTGCCCGTTGTTGGCAAAGGCGCTGGCATAGGCGAAACAGAATTTCGGTGAAGCCATGAGCGCCAGCATTCGTCGTCAATCCGGCGAGACCGGCATTTGCGTCGACAACCGCAAGCGCCGTCAACGCTAGGACCGTGACAGGCCCCACCAGCGTATAAACGGCGATGATTTTCATTTCTGGCGGGCCGATTTGCTTGCCGAGATGTTCGGGCGTGCGTCCGACCATTAACCCACCGATGAAAAGCGCCACCAACGCAACGAAGATCATGCTGTAAAGTCGGTCGCCGAGGCCGCCATAAACAATTTCGCCGAGAAGCATGTTGACCAGCGGCACTGCCACACCGAGCGGCTGAAAACTGTCGTGCATCGAATTGTAGGAACCAGTGGCGCCGTTGGAAGTCACGACTGCCGCCAGCGCCGAACCGCCCACGCCGAAACGCACTTCCTTGCCTTCCATGTTGCCGCCGGTGATCTCGTTTGCGCACTGCAGGATGGGCGCTCGACTCCGCCCAGTTGCACACGAGCAATCCGGCGACAAATAGCACAGTCATCGTCCAGAAAATCACCCACCCGTCGCGCGGCCGACCCACCATGCGTCCGAAAGTATGCGTGAACGCCGCCGGGAATCACGACGATGGCAAGCAGTTCGATGAAAGTTAGTTAACGGCGTCGGATTCTCGAATGGATGCGCAGCCGTTGACGTTGAAAAAGCCGCCGCCGTTGGTGCCGAGATTCTTGATGAACTCCAGCGCCGCAACCGGCCCCTGGGCTATGGTCTGCGTACCGCCTTCAATCGTGTGCGCGATAGTGTAAGGCAGAAAATTCATCGGGACGCCTTGCGCGATCAAAAACACACTGCCCAACAGCGACACCGGCAATAACACCCACAAGACCGCGCGGATGAGATCGCTCCAGAAGTTTCCAAGCCGCGCAGTCTTTTCTCGGGCGTAACCGCGAATGAAAGCGATCCCGACAGCCAGGCCCGCTGCGCCGGCAAGGAAGTTTTGTCCTGCGAGCAAAGCTGGCTGAAATAGCTCATCGTGTGTTTCACCGGCATAGGCTTGCCACGTGGTAGTGGTTGCAAAACTAACCGCCGTATTGGCTGCAAGATCCGGTGTCATCGGCGTGGTCATTACGTTTCGGAAAGAACCACGGAGAACCACGCCTGCGCAGCGCAGTGCGAAATAGAGGACAACGACGTTGACGATGCCAAATACGCCGAAGGCTAACGAATAACGCTTCCAATCCATTTCGCGTTTGGGATCAATGCCGACGAGCCGGTGGATCAGTCGTTCTACCGGTAGAAGCAGCGGATCAAAGAAAGTGTGTCGCCGTTCGAAAACGCCTTCCAGATACGCGCCCACCGGCTTGACCAGGAGGGCCACGACCAAAACGAAGGCTCCAGCCTGAAGAGCATCGGCCGCGTTCATCTTATCGCAGCTTATGAAGACGGCACCGCCGCGGTGCGCCGTCGCAAGCGTTCGCTCAGAAGTGGTAGATCACGTCGGTAATGAACGCGAGCTGATTGTGGTCGCGTGCCATTATTATAAGCCCTGGTATCGTACGAGTGATCAAATCGAAGCTCGGGACGAATCGTGATGAGTCTTGTCCGGCCACCAGGTGAGACCGATGGAGTGCTCCGAATATTGCGTAGCAAAGCCCAGTGCGGCTCCCAACCTTGTCGTTCATGTATTCGTTGCGGACGGTGAAGAACGCATTCCGGGAAATCCGGAACATGGTGTAATTGAGAACCGCCCACTCCGGCGCGTAACCATCGTTGCACCGGAAACGAGCCGCCTTGAAAGGGCACGTCCTTGGTCGGATGCGTCTATTGCGTCGTTCGTAGCTATATGCCAGGCCTCGGTCGCGGTGTAGATCTTGTCGTTGAACTTGTGCGTCCAGGTTCCGACGATCTGTTGCAGATTGTTGTATCCGAACTTCGCCGTTGTTGAATGCGTTATCGCCGGCGTAGATCGAATCCATTTGGTTAGGCGACGTCCATTGCACCATCACGGTGCCGGTCGGCTGGTTGCCCGGATCGTCCTGCCAGATGCGCGACGTCGGTGCCGTCGGAAATGCCGGCCTGGATCGTCCACTGATCGTTGATTTTCGTCGTCGTGAAAATTCCTTCCTGGCAATAAGTTATCGAAGCCGTAAAGGAGCGAGTGACTCGCCATGAGATTGTTCGGCGCCAGCTGCGCTTCGATGTCCGGCTCGGAAATGATGCGTCCGATGCGGATGTTCATCCCTTGAAATATGTACGGGATGTAGAGATCAAAATAAACCATCGGCATATCGAAGCCGTGAGTAGCTGTTGTGCTTCAGCAGTTGGTCGCTGAAACAGCCTCGCGAGATGCGTGAAGCGATAATCGAGGCCGTAGAGGAACTGAGACGCGAAATCCCCAATCGATGTGATCGGTCTGTGCTTCATCCGGCAGGCGTTCGATGTAGAGCACGATCTGGTTTAATTCCATCCGGTTGGGACGTAGATCGTAAATCAGCGGGAAATTTCCGTTCTGGGTTTTTCCACCGGCGTCCGATGTGCTGATGTTGCCGGAGAAATTGACCCAGCCGTAGATTTGCACCTTGCTTCGCTTCCAGGCATCGCCATTCGGTCCTTCATAAATTGCCTGCATTAACGGATAAGGCGCGAGCTCGCCTGGGTCGCCGATGATCGGTGCTTCCGCCGATCTGCCAATCGCCGTTCGGAAACGGCGGCGAATCGAATGGCGCCGGCGGAATGCGGCGCGTTGTGGCGCAGGCGTAGCGCCGGGCGCGGGCGGCGTGTAGGCGGGCGTGCCCAACTGTTCGAGCATCGCTTCATCCAAACGCTTCCAGAAAGGCTCATGCAATTTTGCGCGCGATAGCTTCGGCTTTCGCTTGTTCTTCCTTGCTCTGGGCTTTCGCTTGCTGCTGCTTGGCCTTGGCTCCTGCTTTCTCCCGAGACCGTCGGAGTGGAATTTGCTGTGGCCCTTTCTTTTCAGCCAATGTTTTCTCGCGTTCATTTAATGCTTTCTCGCGTGCGTCCAGCTCGGCTTTCCGTTGAGCAAGCTGTTGTTCAGCGGTCAAATCAGACGCCTCCTGCGCGTGCATTACAGCAGTCATAAGTAGCACCGACACGATCGTGATCAGACATTTCTTAGTGTTCAACTTTCTCTCCTTGTTGTTGCATTGAAGCCATTTAGCCCGAAGCGGAAAAGATTTACCAGTTCCATTTACTCTTGTTCGGCGGCCAGAGCGGATTCGGCAGAAACCACGTCCACATGAGGTCGTGGTTAAGTCCCAGGGCATTATTCAGATCTCGCTCGGCGGTTGTTCTGGAGGCAGCACGATTAAGGGCAGCGAGCGCAGAAAAAGGCCGTTAGTCCGTGGGTCATCGGCGTGCCTGCTATTGTCGATCAGATCTTGCTCGAGCTCAGTTTTTCTGGCGTGACCATTTGCGCGAAAGTCGAATGGAACAAGAATGAAAACATAGGTTCTCCTCTCGACCACGCGCGGTGATTGGCGACGCGCGGCAAGCCGTCTGATCGCATCCATCAGCAACAAACGAATGTTCAGAAAGTCGGCCAGACGAGATCTGACAAGCGAGCCGGCAAATCCCCGAGTCACACGTGTCTCATGATGCCCTGGCTTTTTCATGGCTGGGCGCCGGGTGAATCCAGCGCAAGATTCAATTCGAGAACGTTGACGCCCGGATCGCCGAGAACGCCGAGATCGCGCCCATCGGTGTTTTGCTGAACCAGTTCGCGAACCTTCTCCTCGGACAGTCCGCGAGCTTTGGCGACGCGCGGAGTTTGCAGCTCCGCGTTGCGCAGGCTGATGTGAGGATCGAGGCCGCTGCCGGACGCAGTAACCGCGTCGGCCGGAACGGAATCGTTTTCACTCAATCCGTTCTCTTTCCGGTAGGCGCCAATGCGGTCTTTGATCGCATCGTTCAGCTTCTGTGAAGTCGGCCCCAGATTACTTCCGCCGGAACTCGCCGCGTCATAACCGTTCCCGGCAGCGGAAGGACGCGGATGAAAATATTTGTCGGCGGTGAATCCCTGCGCGAGCAGCTTCGAACCGCGCACGGTCCCATCTTGATCGACAATCAAACTGCCATTGGCTTTGTCGTGAAAGAGCATCTGCGAGATTCCAAAGACGACGAGCGGATAAAGTCCGCAGCAAACGATTGCCAGGACCAACGTGGCGAAGACGGCGCCGCGAATTTCAGAAAAGAGTGCTTTCATAACTAAATGAGATGGAGCGCAGCGATGATGAGATCGATGAGCTTGATGCCGATGAACGGCACGATGACGCCACCGAAGCCATAGATGAGCAGGTTGCGCTGCGAGGATTGCGAGGGCGCCCATCGGTTTGTAGGCCACGCCGCGCAGCGCCAGCGGAATCAGCGCGATGATGACGAGGGCGTTGAAAATGACGGCGCTAAGAATGGCGCTGGTGGGACTGTGCAGGTGCATGATGTTGAGCGGCGCGATGGCCGGGAAGGTCGCCATCAACATGGCGGGAATAATCGCGAAATACTTCGCCACATCGTTCGCGATGCTGAACGGTCGTCAGCGAACCGCGCGTGATTAACATTTGTTTCCCGATCTCAACGATGTCGAGGAGCTTGGTGGGGTTGCTGTCGAGGTCGACCATGTTGCCGGCTTCGCGCGCGGCTTGCGTGCCGGTGTTCATCGCCACGCCGACATCGGCTTGCGCGAGCGCGGGCGCGTCGTTCGTGCCGTCGCCGGTCATGGCGACGAGATGACCGTCGGCTTGTTCCTGACGAATGCGTTTCAGCTTTTGCTCCGGCGTCGCCTGCGCCATGAAATCGTCTACGCCAGCCTCAGCGGCGATGGCGGCGGCGGTCGAGCGGATTGTCGCCGGTGATCATCACCGTCTTGATTCCCATTTTGCGCAGCTGCGCGAAGCGATCCTTGATCCCGCCTTTGACCACGTCTTTGAGCTCGATCGTGCCGAGCGTCATCATGTCCGAAGCGACAACGCAGCGGAGTGCCGCCGCGATGCGGAGATTTCATCGACTGTCTTCGCGACCGGCTGCGGAAAGATTCCGCCGGCCGATTCGACAAATCCGCGCACCGCTTCCGCCGCGCCTTTGCGCACGCGCATGGTCGGTTGCGCGCCATTGGCATGAAGATCGACACCGCTCATGCGTGTCTGCGCGGTGAACGGCACGAACGTCGCCTCGCAGCTCGTGCATTTCGCGCGCGCGCAATCCGAATTTCTCTTTCGCCAGCACGACAATGCGAGCGGCCCTCCGGCGTTTCGTCCGCGAGCGAGCTCAATTGTGCCGATGCAGCAAGATCGTTAGGCGCGACCCCCGGCGCGGGATGAAACGCGACTGCCATGCGATTGCCGAGAGTGATCGTGCCCGGTTTTGTCGAGCAGCAGAACGTCGACATCTCCCGCCGCTTCGACCGCGCGTCCGCTCATTGCGAGCACGTTGCGCTGAAGGACACGATCCATTCCCGCGATGCCGATGGCGCTGGAGCAATCCGCCGATCGTTGTCGGGATCAAGCAAACCAAGCAACGCGACGAGAACCGGAATCGAAAAGGCTGCGGCTGAATAAATGCCGAACGGTTTCAGCGTGACGCACACGAGCAGGAAAATGAACGTCAACGCGGCGAGCAGAATCGTCAGCGCGATTTCGTTAGGCGTTTTCTGGCGACGCGCGCCCTCGACCAGCGCAATCATGCGGTCCAGAAAGCCGCCGCCTTTCTCCAGTCGTGACACGGATGACGATGCGGTCGCTCAGCACACGCGTGCCGCCGGTGACCGCGCTGCGGTCGCCGCCGCTTTCGCGAATCACGGGCGCGGATTCGCCGGTGATCGCTGCTTCATCGACACTCGCGATTCCTTCGACGACATCGCCGTCGGCCGGAATAACATCGCCCGCTTCGCAAACGACGAGATCGCCTTTCTGCAACATCGGGGCGGGAACTTTCTCTTCGCGGCCGTCTCTGCAGACGCCGCGCCATCGTTTCCTTGCGCGCTCGGCGCAGGCTGGCTGCTTGCGCTTTGCCGCGACCTTCCGCGACTGCCTCGGCGAAATTGGCAAAGAGCACCGTGAACCACAGCCAGATCGCGAGTTGCGCAACGAAACCGCGCAACGCCGGTTCGGAGGTAAAGATTCCGACGGTGGTGAGCGCCGCGCCCACCATGGTCACAAACATGACCGGGTTTTTGATCATCAGACGCGGGTTGAGCTTCTTGAACGCGTCAACGATCGCCGGGCCGGCAATGTTCCAATCAAAGAGAGAAGGAGCTTTCTGCTTCATAAGCTAAAGGCGTCAAAAGAGTTTTCCCTGGAGGTTGAGGAAATGCTCAACCACCGGTCCGAGCGTGAGCGCCGGGAGAAAGTTCAGCGCGCCGATCAACAGGACCGTGCCGATCAGAAGAATGAGAAACGTGCCGCCGGAGCACGGGAAAGTGCCTGCGCTCGCCGGCGCAACTTTCTTGCTGCACTAACGAACCCGCCAGCGCCATGATCGGCACGATCATGAGAAAGCGTCCGATCAGCATGTCGAGGCCGAGGGTGGTGTTGTAGCCAGGGCGTGTTCGCCGGAGAGGCCGGCGAACGCGCTGCCGTTGTTGCCGGCGCCAGAACTGTAGGCGTAAAGAATTTCGCTAAGACCGTGCGGGCCGTTGTTGTTCAGACGCGGCCAGGCCCCATTTGCTCACGATCGCCCGCGCTGAGAAGCCGAGAATGTCAATCGGCCAGAATGAGCAGCGACTAACATCGCCATCTTCACGTCGTAGGCCTCGATTTTCTTGCCGAGATATTCCGGCGTGCGGCCGACCATCAGACCCAGCGATGAAAACGGCGAGCACGACAAAGACGAGCATGCCGTAGAGGCCGGCGCCGACGCCGCCGAATGATGATTTCGCCGAGCTGCATGTTAAACAACGGCACGAAATCCGCCGAGGGCGCGTGAACGAATCGTGCATCGAGTTAACCGCGCCGCAGGACGCGTCGGTGGTGACCGTGGCGAAAAGCGCGGAATTGAAGATTCCGAAGCGGACCTCCTTGCCCTCCATGTTGCCGTCAGCCGCAGCCACGCCGAGTTGAGTGATGAATCGGATTGCCGGCGGCTTCCGACTGCCACCAGCAGAGCAGCACGCCAGCGATGAACAAGGTCGAGCATCGCAGCCCAAACCGTCCAGCCGTGCTTCTGGTTTTTGACCATGCGGCCAAGGTAATAAGTGAAGCCCGCTGCCGATCGAGAAGATCGACAAGCATCTGGATGAAATTCGAGAGCGGCGTTGGATTTTCGAACGGCTGCGCCGCGTTGGCGTTCGCGTAACCGCCGCCGTTGGTGCCGAGCATCTTGATCGCGACCTGCGACGCCATCGGTCCCTGCACGATGTTCTGTTCGGTGACGGTTTGTTCTTCCATCACCGGCTTGTCATCAGCTCCCTTAATCGTCTCGCCCTTGTCGTTTTCTCTTTCGACCTGGACTTTCATCGGCTCCGCCAACGTCGCCTTGGTGTAAGCCGTTGAAATTTTGAATCATCCCCTGCGACACCAGAAAGACAGCAAAGACAAGGCAAATGGGGAGGAGGAGGTAATAGGTCACGCGCACGAGATCGACCCAGAAATTGCCGATCGTGTTGCGCTGAATGCCGCGCAATCGCCCTGACGAGCGCGGCGGCGATGGCAATGCCGGTCGCGGCGCGAACGAAATTGTGAAAGGCCAGCGCGACCATCTGCGAGAAGTACGACATGGTTGTTTCGCCGACGTAGTTCTGCCAATTGGTGTTGGTCGTGAAACTGACCGCGGTATTGAACGCGAGGTGCTGCGCTGACGGCGCCGAGTCCCTGCGGATTCAACGGCAGGATATTCTGCAAGCGCAGAATGGCGTAAGTGAACAGGCAACCCACCAAACTGAAGAGCAGCATGGCGAGGGTGTACTGTTTCCAATTGTGCTCTTTGCTGGAATCGACTCCCATCAGCCGATATGTCACTCGCTCCAGCGGACGCAGCACTCGGATCGAGCCAGGTCCTGCCATTGGCATCGAGCACTTGCAGCAGATAAAGCCCCATCGGCTTGGTGATCAGCACAAGCGCGACAAAGTAGAGGGCAAATTGAAGCCAGCCGGAAGCTTCGCATGGTCGTTCCTTAGAATTTTTCCGGCCGGATCATCGCCACAAACAAATAAACGAAGAGCAACAGCGCGATGATTCCGACAACAATTGTTTCCATGGCGTCCTCCTACAGCTTCTCGCAGAAGCGGACATAAAGAGCGCTGACGACAAAAAAGACGACGACGATTCCAACGAAAATTAGATCACTCATAAGGTATCCCCTCATTAGCGCTGAGGTTTCCAACGCCCCACGTAAATGCCGAATTCCCAACCCCCAATCGCGCAAGTTCACATAGCACTGTGTGTCCGGCGAGATGCGAGCGTTAATTAAACAATTGGCAAAAGTCGTTAAAAAATCATTAACGTCGAGCTCACCTCATCCAGAGTGATCGAGGGAACGGATTCGCATCGAGGCAACGATGATCCCAACCAACGTTAAGCTCCGCGCAACGTTCAACAGGCCGCGCGGCCGCGATCAAGCAGAGTTTTCACTCTCGACGCGTAGATGCGCAACGCACTCGATTTCGGCCGTTTGAGGGAACATGTCGAGTGGGGTAATCGAATCGATCCGGAACGATTTGTTTTAGAGTGACAAGGTCTCGCGCGAGAGTGGCGGGATTGCAGGAAACGTAAATCAATTGGGTTGGTTGATGTTCGATCAGCGTCTCGAGAATCATTTTGCTCAGGCCGGTTGCGGGCGGGTCCACTCATGACCGCACTGTTTCCTCCGTCCGAGGCGGGCGCGATTGATTGCAATCGCGCGCCGAGCTCCGTCTCCACATCCGCCGCAACGTACGTTTCGTTTTCGTTCGCATCTTCCCGTGCAACGGCGATCGCATGCTGGTCCCAATCAATCCCGATCACTTTCCGAAGCGCCCGCGCAATCGTTTCGAAAAAATCCGGCGCCACAATAGGCATCAATGAGCGTGCCACTTGCTGAGCCGAGCAAACGATCCACCAGATCGAGCATTGCGGTGGCGACGGCATCATTCGCCTGAGTAAACACGCGCAAGCCTGCACCGGCGCGCAAGGTATAATGGCCATCACGCGGACGGCTTCCCCTTAATTCAACTAACTGCGCATTAACTTCACTTAACGCAATTGGACAACGTTCAATATCGAGCAGTTTGTTCGATTCGCGTCGGAAAAATCCGATCACACCATCGCGCACATGCACAGTGATGCGATTGCGATATTCGTATTCGATCGGCGAAGGAATGAATGGGCGCATCGGCGGCTCTTGCAACCTTCCGATTCGCCGCAGGGTCTCTTTCACCTGCCGCCATTTCAAGGCCAGTTGATGTTCGTAATCGATGTGCTGGTAAACGCAGCCGCCACAACGTCCGAAGTATGGGCAACGCGGCTCGACCCGATGGGGTGAAGCGGTAACAATGTTTTCCAGTTCCGCTTCGAGAAATTTTTTGTGTTCGCGCGTGATGTTTGCCGAAACTGTTTCTCCATCGACGACATAAGGCACAAACACGGCCTTACCATTCGTGCGCGCGACGCCTTTCCCGCCAAAGGCGACATCGGTGATTTGAAGCTCCACTGCACTGTCATCCCGAGCGAAGTCGGGGATCCTCGACGAATTTACCTTTACGCTACCGCAGCAGGATCATTCGACTTCGCTACGCTCGCTCAGGATGACTGAGTTTAGGAGCAATTAATAATCGCGCACGTAAGGATATTTCGTCTCGTTGCCGAGCTCAGGCGGAAACTCCGCGTAGCCGGCATGGATCCACGGAATATCGCTTGGCAGTAAGCGGATAATAGCTTTGCCGATAAGCCGGCACAGGCCAGAGCAGAATTTCGAGCAAACCGGCGACGTGTCGCGCCGCCGAACGTCCAACGCCACGCACGACGCCGTAGCCGGCTGCAGCAGAATTGCCTTCGTTGGTGTTCACCGTCGCAATTGTCACCGGGATTTCCGCCGGGGCGAGAAAGAAATTAGAGAAGCCGCGACCGAGTTTGCGCGTCGGCCCATAATCGTTTGAGGGTGGATCGTGAATATCCGCCAGTGCGGAACTGGCAAGCGCGAGACCAGCGAGGAAGACAATGATTTTCATACGCAACTCTGAATTGGAGCAAAAACGGAGCGGATTCCACAATCCTATTTTCGTGGGTCGCTGGCCGGTTGGTTCCGTGTCATGAAAATGGACGCGCAAATCGTAATGGCCAGAACCGCGACAATGACCACAAGTGAGATGTAATTCGGGATCGGAAAGAGCTTGGACAGGATCATTTTAATTCCAACAAAAATGAGGATGATGGAGAGGCCGACCCGAAGATAAACAAACCGATTCATCAAATTGGCCAGCAGGAAGTAGAGGGAACGCAGGCCGAGAATCGCGCAAATGTTCGAGGTATAAACGATGAACGTGTCCTGAGTGATGGCGAAGACGGCCGGAATGGAATCGACCGCGAAGACAAGGTCCATCACATCGATCACGAGCAAAACCAGAGCGAGCGGCGTGAGCATGAGCCGTCCATCAATTCGCGCCGTGAAATGGGAGCCGCGAAAGTCGTGCGTTACCGGCATAAATTTGCGGCACATCCGCAGGAACCAGCTGTCGCCAAAATCCGTTTGCTGTTTGCTGAAGGCCATCCGGATCCCGGTAATGAGCAGAAAAACGCCGAAAACGTAGAGGATGAAGTGGAACCTGGAGACGAGGGAAACACCCAGCCAGATCATTATCCCGCGCATGACCAGCGCGCCCAGGATGCCCCATACTAAAACACGATGTTGTGAAATCGGCGGGACTTTGAAATAAGCGAAGATGAGAACGAAAACAAAATGTTATCGACGCTGAGCGAATACTCAATGAGGTAGCCGGTGAGAAAATCCAAAGCACGGTCCGGCCCTTGCGTTTGAGCCACAACCAGGCTGAAGCCGAGCGAGAGCACCACCCAAAGCAGACTGCGTAACGTCGCCGCCCGCATCGACAGCGCACGATGGCGCCGTTTGAAGCTGGCCAGGTCAACCGCGAGGGCAATGAAAACGCCAATATGAAATGTGATCCAAAACCAAATGCTCGTCGGCACGGCGGCAACCGTTTCACGTTGCGTGAAGGGCCGCAATCCGAAACACCAAAAGCACCTCCAATTTTCTCTCGCGCGCCGGAACGTTTTTCGTAGGGTGAACGACCGCGAATGGATGCTGAGTTGGAAAAGCTTGTCGAATCAGGAAAGCTGACGACAAAAGCGGCCGAGCAATTGGAGCAATTACGCCCCGGCTCGTTTTGTCTGCACAAAAGTTGGGGATTCGGTCAGGTGGCGGAGTGGAATCTGTTGCTCAATCAGATCGTGATCGATTTCAAAACCAAAGCCAAGCATCCGATGCAGCTCGGCTTACGCCGCGGAAAATCTGACACCGATTCCGGCCGGCCATTTTCTCGCGCGCAAGGTAAGGGAGCCGGACGCGATCAAGGCGCTCTTAAAATCGGATCCGGCGGCAGTCGTTCGTAACATCCTGGAAGGGTTCGACGGCAAAGCCACCCTCGCTCAGATCAGCGAGGTGCTGGTGGGCGATTTGTTCACCGAAACGGAATGGAAGCGGTGGTGGACGAGCGCGAAGAAAGCAATGAAGTCCAGCGGTTACTTTTCGGTCCCGGCAAAGAAATCGGAGCCGATCGCATTGCGGGGCGAGCTGGTCTCGCGCGCAGACGAGCTCCTCACATTTTTTAATCAGACTCGCCAGTCTAAAGAGCAGGCCGCAGCACTCGACCAGATCATTAAGTTCCATCACGAATTTAAAGATCCGAAAACGCAATTGCAGCCGATCGTGGAAAGAATCGAGAATACCGCTGCGCAAAATCAAAAATTGCATTCCCCGCTCACCTTCGAGCTTGTCCTGGCGCGAGATGATTTGCTCGCGCGCGTTCCGGAATTGACGATCACCCGGCCCGACCTCACTCTCGAGCGTTTGATTTCAGAAGAGGAACCGCGTCTGACCGAGATTCTTTCGAAGCTTCCGTCAGCCAAAGAGCGTCGCGTTTTGCAAGCACTGCCGCGGGCGCTCGGCGATGCCTGGATCCAGGCGCGCCTGGCGAATGATGGTCTCGAACAACCCGCGGCTCGTCGCACAGATTCCAAAGATTTTCGTCGAGAACGGGAAGATTGACGAGCTGCGCACATTGTTGGAACGCGCCGTGCGCGAACATTCCGCCAGCAGCGAAATGATGGTCTGGCTCTGCCGCGAACGCGCCAACTGGCCGGAGCTGATTACGCCAGAAATTTTGCCGGCGATCTTATCCGCGATCGAACGCGACCAGCATAACGAGACCTCGCGCTCGTCCCGTTTACGCGATCTGTTGCTCGATGATCGCGAACTAATTGGGGATATTTTCGCGAACTCGGAGGTCGGCGCCGCGCGCGACGTCATGCGCCGCTTATTGCTTACTCCGGTGTTCGATAACCTGACCAAACGCTCACTTATGGCGCGCGTGATCAAGCTGTATCCGGAACTGGAAAGCATGGCGACCGGAGCGCAGCCGGAAGAAAAAACGGAAACGCTTATTGTTTCCTGGAGCAGCCTGCGCAAAGGCAGGAGGAATACGAAGAGATCGTGAACAAGAAAATTCCCGAGAATTCAAAGGAGATTGGGGTGGCGCGTTCCTATGGCGACTTGCGGGAAAATTTCGAATTCAAAGCAGCCAAGCAAATGCAAGCCGTTCTAATGCGGCGCAAGTCCGAGCTCGAACAAATGTTGCACCGCGCCCGCGGCACCGATTTCTCCAACGCCGACACCTTCCAGGTTTCCATTGGCACGATTGTCACATTGCGCGATGTGGATTCGGCGCAGGAAGAAAGTTATTCCATCCTTGGCGCCTGGGACGGCGACCCTGAGCGTCACATCATCTCCTATCAGACTGCAATCGGACAGGCTCTCTTGGGCAAAAAGCGCGGCGAACGTGTCACTCTCAACACCGATCACGGCACTGCCACCTACGAAGTGCTCGCGATTAGCTCCGCTCCGCTCGATATTGCGCCAGCCTTAGCCGAAGATCAGGGAGTGGCGCTGGGTGCCGGATAATCAGGTGGCGTTCGTGGCTCCGCCTCGTGGCGATTTAAGCGCCGAGAGCAGAACCCAGATCAAACCGAAGGTCACCATGCTGACCGCGAAGATGGCCGCGATCCATTTTGCTTTCAGATTTCGCTGAACTTTTCGACCGGCCAACATCGCCGCGCAACGAATATGAGAACCGCCGCCGCCGCGAAATAAACCGCGCTGTTAATTTTTGCGCCTCGACCGCGCCCATAACAATGCCGGCTAGCATCGGTGCTTTAATAATAGGCTTTCTGCCCTTGGCCAGCGGGAAAATTCAGACCCCATCCACTGCAGCAGCGACTGCCGGCTGCACCGGTCACAATGGGCTGCCGCATCCACACGCTTACCGGGGCCACGTGCGAAGCTGCCGCAGGATCCGTTTGGCGGCGTAGACGCACGCTCGAGAAATCAGAATACCAGGATCAACCATGCGGCCATTTGGGTTTTGGTAGTGGCGCATCAGCTCGTCGGGGTACGGTTGGGTACGCGATTTCGGGGGAGAAATCATTTTGCGACGGTCAGAGACCGCCGCTACAAGGAATATATGTCAGACCCCATTCTCGTCGCGCAATCGAAGGAGCCGATTTATCTCCTGCCAAAGATGGCGAACCGTCACGGTTTGATTGCCGGCGCCACCGGTACGGGAAAGACCGTTACATTGCAGACTCTGGCGGAGAATTTCAGCGCGCGCGGTGTGCCGGTGTTCATGGCGGATGTGAAGGGTGACCTTGCCGGGCTCAGCCAGCCGGGTGGAAACAATCCTAAAGTGGTGGTCCGCGCCAAGGAGTTGGGCATTTCCGATTTCAAGGGTGAAGCATTTCCAGTGGTGTTCTGGGATGTGTTTGGCGAGAACGGTCATCCGGTTCGCGCCACGGTTTCGAAATGGGGCCATTGCTTCTCGGGCGTTTGCTCGATTTGAACGACACGCAGGAAGGCGTGCTCAACATGGTTTTCAAAATCGCCGATGAAGGCGGTCTCCTTCTGCTCGATCTGAAAGATCTGCGTTCGATGCTTCAATACGTCGCCGATAACGCCGATCAATTTAAAACCCAATACGGAAATGTTTCGGCCGCCAGTGCCGGCGCGATCCAACGTAATCTGCTCGCCCTCGAATCGCAGGGCGCCGACAAATTCTTCGGCGAGCCGGCTCTGAACTTCGACGATCTGATCCAGACCCAAGGCGGCAAGGGTGTGATCAACATTCTGGCCGCGGAGCAGTTGATGCAAAAGTCGCCCAAAGTTTACGCGACTTTCCTGCTCTGGCTTCTCTCCGAGCTTTTCGAAAATCTGCCAGAAATCGGCGACCCGGATAAACCGAAGCTGGTTTTCTTTTTCGACGAGGCGCATCTGTTGTTCGCCGACATCGAAAAGGCAGTCCAAGAAAAACTCGAGCAGATGGTGCGACTGATTCGATCAAAAGGGGTCGGAATCTATTTCGTTAGTCAAAATCCACTCGATATTCCGGACGTTATGCTTGGCCAATTGGGAAATCGAGTGCAGCACGCCTTGCGCGCGTTTACCCCGCGCGATCAAAAGGCAGTTTCCGCCGCGGCCCAAACGTTTCGACAAAATCCGAAACTGAATGCCGAGAAAGTGCTGACCGAGCTCGCGGTGGGTGAGGCGTTAGTCTCAATGCTCGACGAGAACGGATCGCCGGAGGTTGTGGAAAGAGCGAAGATCGTTCCTCCTCGGAGCCAGGTTGGAGCGATTACACCGGACCAGCGAAAACAGATCATCAGTTCATCGGTTCTCGCCGGCCATTACGAGAAAGCGGTCGATCGCGAGTCCGCATTTGAAAAGCTGCAGGCTCGGGCCGGCCAGAAGGTCGAAGCTGCAGCGGGAACAACAGCACCCTCTGCCGCCACGCCGGGCGCGCCAGCGGGAGGCGAATCGGGCTTTGGAAAAATTCTTGGTGAAGTCGGGTCAATCTTCAAACCGACAATCGGACCACGCGGAGGAGTTCACGACACGATGGCTACGACCGCAATGAAAAGTGTGATTCGCGCCGCAAGCTCGTCCGTCGGACGGGAAATTGTTCGCGGAGTTCTCGGGGAATTCTGGGGACCGGCAGCAAACGGCGATAAATGATGTGGGGCAAGTTTTCAACTTGCCCTTTTGGGGTTGATCGCAAGTTAGAAACTCGCGCTACAACAAAACCGCCGGGAGCGGTTGGGCGCCCGGCGATTTATCAACTTGCAGGACAACAGTCTTAGTTTTTCGGCGATGCAGCCGGGCTGGCTTCCTTTTTCGCCTTGCCCGCCTTCACTTCCACATCTTTTGCCGTCATTGTATAGTGGACGGTCACCTTGTCGCCCACTTTGACGTCGCCGCTCACCTTCGTGCTGGAGTCGCGCGCGAGCTCGAAGCGTTCCTTTCGCGCCCTTCTCCACCACTATCATGCTGTCGTTTATTTCAGCGACTGGTCCGGTGACTTGGTAATCCTGGACACCAAACGCCATGCCACTGAGCACCAAACTCGCCGCTGCGATCAAACTAAATGTTTTTGTTTGCATAGTTAATCGATTAGACGGCTGGGGCAGAATCTATTCAAGAGTTTTCGCCCCGTAAGCGCTTCTGCACAGGCCGAGTATGAATGCCCCAGAAAAATTATAGTTATTATGAAAACACATAAATAGGCACGCTGTTAGTCGTTCTTCCCGAGCGCAGTGAAGCAGAACCTGGCACGCTGTCCACGCTCGACGCCTCTCACTCCTTCGGCGGCTCCGGCATCGTTCTCAGACCCGACGCGCGCGCGAGGTATTCATCTGGCTTGGAGCAAGGTCAGTTCCAGCGCGCTCGATGATCTTCAGCAGATTATCCATCGACGAAACTTCTTCGAGTTGTTCGGTCAAAAACCACTGTAGAAAATTGATCGTGATGTAGTCGTTCTGCTTCCGCGCCAATCCCACCAGGCCGTTGATTTGCTGAGTCACGTGAATTTCCTGGTCGAGCGAAAGCTTCACCGCATCGCGCGCCGTTTTGAATTTCGATTTGGGGGCATCGATCCCCGGGATCACCACGCGTCCACCGGCATCGACCACATATTTAATAAAGCGCAGGGCATGGCCTTTCTCTTCCTCGGCCTGCTGGAAGAAATGCTGCGACAACTGCGGCAACGCTTCGGCCGCAAAATGCGCAGCAATCGCATAAGTACTGCAGCTCCGCGCTGAACTCGTATCCGATCTGTTCGTTGATGGCATCAATAACCTTTTGACTCGTTAACATAACGACAGCTTACCGCGGATTACCCGCCTTTCCACCGACTACGGCGCAGGCAAACGCAAACTAAAGACCCGTGACTTTGCATCGCGGTTCTTGTGCGCTCTTAGTAAGACGGCTTGGAAATAGACCGTCCATGTCTAGAGAAATTGAGGGTCGATCAGCCTCGCCAAGGCTACGGCGCGACGGGCCAGTCGACGCGTTGCATAAAAAGCCTAGGCCCGAAAGCTTTCGGAACTGGGTTCCGGCGACGTCCTACTGATTCGTCTCGCTCCCGCGCACACACCGCTACCCTGGCGGGCTTTGACACGTCTACCCGCCAGGCTTTTCAGAACATCGGCGTGTTCTCTGGCTCAGAGTGGGCGTGCCAGAAATGTAAAACCCCACTGGATAAACCCAGTCGGGGTTTTAGTTCTGGCGATGTCCTACTCTCGCGCGGCCTATCGCCGCACTACCATCGGGGCTGCAGCGTTTCACTGCCGTGTTCGGAATGGGAACGGGTGGTGCCACTGCGCTATTATCACCAGAGGTCCGAGCCGGACTGGCGTTTCGCTGCACCGCAGCGACGCAAGCGCGAGGCGGCATCTCTGATGACGATGTCGATCTTGCAGTTTCAAAAGAACTGCCGGTTCTCTGATATCTACATACAGGAAGCGAAAGCGAACGTTAAGGCTTCGTTTTGTTTTGAGATCATTTGATCTTCTCTGTTTGCGATAGCCGGGATCAACGATCCCGGCTACAGCGTAACAGAAAAGTAAATGATCAAGCCGAACAGGTTATTAGTATCTCTCAGCTGAATACATTACTGCACTTGCACCGGAGACCTATCAACGTGGTGGTCTACCACGACCCTTCAGGGAGATCTCATCTTGGGATAGGCTTGGCGCTTAGATGCTTTCAGCGCTTATCCTTTCCGAACATAGCTACCCAGCACTGCTCTTGACAGAACAACTGGAACACCAGCGGTTCGTCAGACCCGGTCCTCTCATGCTAAGGTCTGAACCCCTCAAATCTCCTGCGCCCACAGTGGATAAGGACCGAACTGTCTCGCGACGTTCTGAACCCAGCTCGCGTACCACTTTAACCGGCGAACAGCCGGACCCTTGGGACCTTCTCCAGCCCCAGGATGTGATGAGCCGACATCGAGGTGCCAAACCCTGCCGTCGATATGAGCTCTTGGGCAGGATCAGCCTGTTATCCCTAGCGTACCTTTTGTCCGTTGAGCGATGGCAATTCCACATTCAACCACCGGATCACTTGGACCTACTTTCGTATCTGCTCGACGTGTGTGTCTCACAGTTAAGCTGGCTTATATCCATATACTCGACACCTGATTGCCAACCAGGTTGAGCCAACCTTCATACTCCTCCGTTACTCTTTGGGAGGATACCGCCCCAGTAAAACTAGCCGGCTGCCAGTGTCCCTTTCCCGGATTTACGGGCAAAGGTTAGTTATTCCAGTGCCCGAAGGGTGGTGTTTCATTGTTGGCTCAGCGACCCCCAAAGGGCCGCTTCAAAGCCTCCCACTTACGCTAAGCATCGAAACCGAAACAACAGTAACAGCGTGTAGTAAAGGTGCATAGGGTCTTTCCGTCCTACTGCGGGTAGGCGGCATCTTCACCGCCACTACAACTTCGCTGAGCTCCTCGTTGAGACAGCGGTCAACTCGTTACACGATTCGTGCAGGTCGGAACTTACCCGACAAGGAATTTCGCTACCTTAGGACCGTTATAGTTACGGCCGACATTCACGGGGACTTCGGTTCAACGCTTCGCCTTGCGGCTGACGTCTTGCCATAATCTTTCCGCATTGGTCACGTGTCACACCCTATACGTCGTCTTAACGACTTGGCAGAGTGCTGTGTTTTTGTTAAACAGTCGGTTGACCCATTTCACTGCGACCCGCTGCATTTTGAGCAGCGCTCAAAATGCCAAGTAGAAGGTTGAATCTAAGAAGGAAGCGCTTCGTCCCGCTGCGGCGGATTTCTTACTTCTTCTTTGCCTTCATACTTCGCTGCATTTGCCTGCGCAAAATGCAGCGGGCACCTTCTTCCGAAGTTACGGGGCTAGATTGCCGAGTTCCTTAACGAGGTTTCACTCACGCGCCTGAGTATATTCTACTCACCCACCTGTGTCGGATTACGGTACGGGCAACCGTGGGAACATTTAGTCGCTTTTCTTGACACAAGTTTTAACAGATCCGGTTCAGCCGAAGCCTCCCCGTCCTTGCTCTTGCGGGCAGACCGTCACTTTCAACCGGCGGCCTGTCTCTACTCAAATGTCACAACTAAACTTAACCACAGCCGGTGCAGGAATATTGAACCTGCTTTCCATCGTCTACGCCCTTCGGCCTCGACTTAGGTCCCGACTAACCCTGGGAGGACGAACCTTCCCCAGGAAACCTTGGGTTTACGGCGGCCAGGAATTTAACCTGGCTTATCGCTACTCATGTCTGCATTCTCACTTCTTAGACGCTCCACCTCGATTTCCCTCGCGGCTTCGATGTCGCTAAGAACGCTCCCCTACCAATCCATTCTGGCGAACCAGAATGTCTTCCAGAGCTTCGGTATACCGTTTATCGCCAATCATTATCGGCGCGAGATCGCTCGATGAGTCAGCTATTACGCACTGTTTAAATGATGGCTGCCTCTAAGCCAACATCCTCACTGTCTAAGCAACCTCACATCCTTTCCACTGAACGGTATTTGGGCACCTTAGCTGCTGGTCTGGCATGTTTGCCTCTCGCGCGTGAAGCTTATCCCCCACGCACTGACTCCCGTGTTACACCCTGCGGCATTCGGAGTTTGATTGAGTTCGGTGCACCTGGTATGGGCCCTAGTTCATCCAGTGCTCTACCTCCGCAGGTCAGCACACGAGGCTAGCCCTCAAGCTATTTCGGGGAGAACCAGCTATCACGGGGTTTGATTAGTCTTTCGCTCCTACCCACAAGTCATCCCAGAAGTTTTCAACCTTCACGGGTTCGGACCTTCAGTTGCGGTTAAGCAACTTTCATCCTGCTCATGGGTAGATCACCTCCGCTTCGGGTCTACTACCAGCGACTAGGATCGCCCATTTCGGACTCGCTTTCGCTTCGCCTCCAGCGCAGAACGCCTTAGGCTCGCCACTGATAGTAACTCGCAGACTCATTAAGCAAAAGGCACGCCATCACCAGCTTGCGCCGGCTTTGACACCTTGTAAGCACATCATTTCAGGTGCTATTTCACTCCGCTCACAGCGGTTCTTTTCACCTTTCCCTCGCGGTACTGGTTCACTATCGGTCGCCAATTAGTATTTAGACTTACGCCGTGGTCGGCGCAGATTCATACGAAGTTTCACGTGCATCGTATTACTCAGGAAATCCCTAGGCGTGCTCCGGTTTTCGGTTACGGGCCTTTCACCCTCTATGGCGCAGCTTTCAGAAGCTTCACCTAACCTTTGCACTACCACATCGGGCTCCTACAACCCCCAGCACTTTCAATCGACTTCGCTGCTCTCAGAAAGCTGCCGAACCTCGTGCTAAGATCGACAATCGATTACAGTTTTCAAATCAACTGAAAGTGCTGGGTTTAGCCTCTTCCGCTTTCGCTCGCCACTACTGACGGAATCGCATTCGCTTTCTTTTCCTCCGGTTACTGAGATGTTTCACTTCGCCGGGTGTCGCGATGCTTCTGCTATGAATTCACAGAAGCTCGAGCAGGTGTTACCCCACTCAGGTTATCCCATTCGGAAATCTACGGGTCAAAGCGTGTTTGCCGCTCTCCGTAGCTTATCGCAGCTTACCACGTCCTTCATCGCCTATTGGCACCAAGGCATCCATGATGCGCTCTTTGTAGCTTGATCAATCTGTTTCCATCGCAGCCGCAAGCAGCGGCTGGACAGAAAGATTCTTTGATAACTGAAACTCTCTCGCTGCTCTTGTAGCGGCGCCTTGATTTCAGACTCAGCTCTTAAAGTTGTACTTTTCTTACTACCCTGTATGTAGATGTCAAAGAACCAGCCCTCACGTCCATTTTAGGCGACAAAAAAACTCAATCTTGTCTCCCCGACCCTCGATCCACGGCCTTCCGGGTATCGTTGCCGGGACAAAATTGAGTCCAATTTGCAGTCCCAAATGTACGTAGAACGAACTCCTGGTTAGAGGAGTTCCCGCTTCCAGCGGGATTAAGAATTAATCCGATTCAGACCGGCGTCAACAGGATTTTCGCCGGATTTTCGCGACTTTTCGTGGTTGCCGTCCCCTTCCGCAAATAGGCACGGCTGAGGCACTCACGAGCAGCGAAAATCTCTTGATTCCCTGGACTTTCCCGGCCAATGAAGTGGCGACATTTGGTTCGGATACACCGCTGGGCCGGGCCGGCGAGCCGGAAGAAGTCGCCAGCCTGTTTTCGGCTCTTCGTGACGATTCCTCTACATATCCGGTCAAGTGCTCCATCCGAATGGCGGTCGCGTTGTGAACGGATAGTCCGAGCCGGACCGGCATTTCGCGCTTCGCGCGATGTTCATATTCGCGTTAGAGTCGCGACCATGCAACGGAGCGATGGCCGCGCTCTTGATCAGATTCGCGCTATTAATTTCGAGCTCAACATTGCGCCGCATGCCAGTGGTTCAGTTCTCGTCGCGATGGGAAATACCCGCGTCATTTGCGGCGTGACGATCGAGGAAATCGTGCCGCGCTGGATGAAAGACCAGGGGTCACTGGCGGCTGGCTCACAGCCGAGTATTCGATGCTGCCCTATTCCGACGACGACACGGAAACAACGCGACATCGCTAAGGGAAGACTGGATGGCCGGAGCTCGGAAATTCAGCGACTGATCGGGCGTTCGTTGCGGAGCGTGATTGATTTGGAGAAGCTCGGCCCCGCACGATGTGGATCGATTGCGATGTCTTGCAAGCGGACGGCGGCACGCGCACGGCTGCGATCACGGGCGCGAGTTTGGCGGTGACCGTTGCCTGCAAAAAGCTGCTGGAAGAAAAGAAGATTGCGTCCTCGCCGATGCGCAAGCTGATTGCGGCAGTAAGCGCCGGCATCGTTGATGGCAACGCAATGGTCGATCTTAACTACGAAGAGGACAAAGCCGCCGCCGTCGATTTGAATTTGGTCGCAACCGAAGATGGCGAATTTGTGGAAATTCAAGGGTCAGGCGAAGAAGCCACTTTTACACAGGGACAGTTAGAGGAAATGCTCGCGCTCGGACATAAGGGAATCCGCGATTTGATCGCGGCGCAGCGGAACACGATCGCGTTGCTGACGGTTACGGCACCGACCTAATGGAGGGACGACCGCCGTGTCGTCTCAAATGTTTGGGACGGGACAGAGCCCGTCCCTCCCCACAATTATTTGCTCGCGTGCTCGATTTGATTTAATGCCAGACGCCAAATGCAACGCGCCTTGATCACCGGGATCACCGGCCAGGATGGAAGTTATCTGGCCGATCTGTTGCTGGAAAAAGGCTACGAGGTTCACGGAATAATCCGGCGGGCGAGCACCTTCAACACCGCTCGCATCGATCATCTTTATGTCGATCCGCACATTAACGGCGTGCGGTTGTTCCTGCACTACGGCGATCTCGCGGACTCGGTGAATCTGGTGAAGCTGCTTTATGGATTGAAGCCGGACGAAATCTATCACCTCGGGGCGCAGAGCCACGTCCGCGTGAGCTTCGATATTCCAGAATACACCGCCGATGTGACCGGCGTCGGAACCATTCGCATTCTGGAAGCGATTCGCGAAACCGGAATCCGCTCTCGTTTTTACCAGGCATCGAGCAGCGAGATGTTCGGCAAGGCGCAGGAAGTCCCGCAAACGGAGCGAACACCCTTTTGGCCACGCAGTCCCTACGGCGTTTCCAAAGTTTTTTCCTATTGGGCGACGGTGAACTACCGCGAAAGCTACGGCTTGAACGCCTGCAACGGCATTCTTTTCAATCACGAAAGTCCGCGGCGCGGCGAGACGTTTGTGACGCGCAAAATCTCGCGCGCGGTCGCGGCCATCAAGCACGGGCTGCAAAACGAATTATTTCTCGGCAATCTGGAAGCGAAACGCGACTGGGGTTACGCGCCGGAGTATGTGGCAGGAATGTGGCAGATGCTACAGCGGGACAGCGGCGACGATTTTGTGCTGGCAACTAACGAGACGCATACAGTACGCGAGTTTTGCGAGGCCGCTTTCGGGCACGTCGATCTCGATTGGAAGGAGTTCGTCAAACATGACCCGCGCTACGAACGTCCAGCGGAAGTGGACATTCTCATCGGTAACGCCGCCAAAGCGAAAAAGATTCTTGGATGGGAAGCGAAGACGCGATTCAACGATTTGGTGCGTCTAATGGTGGATGCCGATATGGAATTGCTCGAGCGCAAAACGGTGCGCGAGCATCTTGGCGACCAGCCGTGATCGTCATTTGAGCAAGGCAGACTGATTTGTAGGGAGCAACCGCTCCCGGTTGCCAATTTCTAGACCGGCAGGCGACACGCCTGCCCTACAATCACTCGACGGGCAAGATGGCCGTGCTACGGACCAGCGGCTACAACCTAGCGCCGAACACTCCGGCACGTTTGATCGAGGCGAGCTCCGGGCACAACGTTAGCCAGAGGCGCGTCCACGATCGTGACCTGCGCGCCCAGTCCGACCATCTCGTAAAGTTTGATCACGTCGTTAGAACTCATTCGCACGCAACCGTAACTGACCGGCAATCCCAAGTTTCGTTCTTCTGGCGTTCCGTGAATGTAGATATCGCGGCCGAAGGCATTCGCGTTTTGCGGTTCCCGTCCACGCAACCAAAGAATGCGGGTAACGATCGGGTCGCGCCCGGGAGCGTTAGGTCCAACGATTTCGCCGGTTCGTCTGCGATCTTTGAAGACGGTTCCCGGCGGCATTCGGTCGCCAACTTTTTGCGCGATTTCCAATTCGCCTAACGGCGTGCGAAAGCTCCCCCGCCAATCGCCCAGTCCGTATTTGGAAGTCGAGACCGGATAGGTCGCGACTAACTTTTCACGATCAAGCAGCGCGAGCTTCTGGTCTTTCACGCTGATGACGACGTGATGCTGCACGTCTTTCGGCGTGGCACAGGAGCTAAGAAAAAGCGCGGTAAAAAGCGACGCGAGGTAGATCGAGCGGACACGCGCTGCTCGATGCCACAAACGAATGCGCCTTTGCGCCTGACTTAACATCGCCCGCGGAGCCCTGCCGATTCCACCGCTTGTCAGCGTTCATCGATTAAACCGAAAAAACTTTTCCGCGGTTTCGGTCGTGGCTTCCGCCAATTCCTCCAGCAGAATCCCTCGTGCACTCGCGATCGATTCGGCCACGAGACGGGTATAAGCAGGTTCGCACCGTTTACCCCGAAAGGGCACCGGCGCGAGATAAGGACAATCGGTTTCCACCATGAATTTCCAGAGCGGAATTTGTGCCGCGACCTGCACGGACAGAGGCTCCGTTTTTGAAGGTCACGATCCCGGTAAACGAAACGAGATGATCGAGATCGATTACTTCATTTGCCTGTTCCAGCGTGCCGCCAAAGCAATGGAATACGCCCCGAACCTTGTCAGTGTAAGGCTGCATTATTTCGAGGGTGTCCTCCCAGGCATCGCGCTGATGGATCACGACATTGAGGCCGAAGCTCGACCGCCAAATCGAGTTGTTGCTCGAATAGCGCCGCTTGCTTCGATTTATAAGCGCCATCTTCGATGCTGGCGTCGATTTGTTCTTCCGTCTCACCTTGCAATGCATTGGCGAACACCTGCACTTTCTTGTCCTTCGCCGTCGCGATACTCGGCAACGAATGATAATCCAAACCTGTTTCGCCAATCGCAACCACGCGCGGACTCTTCGCCAGTTCGCGCAATGGCGTGATCACGTCGTCTCCCGCTTCTTCGGCATAAGTCGGATGAACACCGATGACCGCGAAGATGTTTGAATTCTTCTCGGCCAAATCGATCGCACGCTGGCTGCTCGCGATAGATGTCCCGATGGTGAGAATGCGAGTAACGCCAGCCTCATCCGCGCGTCGCAGCACGTCGTCGAAGTCCGGCGCGAAATCGGGGTAATCGAGGTGGGCGTGGGTTTCGATCAGCATGTTTTCAGAAAGGGCCGCTGCCAGAAACGCATTCATCTTTGTCATTTCGAGCGGAGTCGAGAAATCTCTCACTGTTTCTGGAAAGGCGAAAGTAATCCACAAACGCGGGACACCGCAGTCGACATGACGAGAAAGTGAGATGAGCATGGGTTTCGATCAACATGTGATGGCTAAGACTCTCTCGCGGTCGCGTCTCCGAGCTTCCTCGACCAGGCGCTTGTAACGCGGATCGCTCCGCAGCGGCTCAAGCGCGTAGAATCATGTTCAATCCATCTGCCCCACTCGGGACCGGCGTTCTACAAGCCGCGCTCGAGCAAATCGAAAGCCTTTTCAATATCGCCCCAGCTGCGCGTAGAATACAGGCGGCGTTATGCTGGGTTGGTGGACTGTTCGGGCTCCGAGCACGAGCGCGCGCGCCGTCCATTCGTGGGCCGATCGAGCTCGCCAAGTTCGAGTAAGGCCGCTGCTCCTAATTCTGCTGCGCGCGTCATCCGGATGCAGGATCAGTTGGCACTCAGCCAGTTTACCCTTACGTGCGGCTTCCCCTCGCCTTCTCCTTTTGACCGAAGCCCTGGTAAAGCTGAACTAACAAGCACAATGCACTGGTAGTCGTTTGAAACTGCTTTCGGCCGCTCCCGCTCAAATAGCGCGGTTGCCTTTTCGGTTTTCCGCCGAACGCAGAGCGCGCGCGTAGAAAAAATATCGCCATCAGGCGCGATTTCAGGATCCCTGAGGGTGATGGCCTATTCGACTACCGCCGCTTCAGTCGTAACGTTTGGCTGGCCGTGGTAAGCGCGGCTCCGCGCGACACGCATGCGCTTCAGCCAAGACCGCTATCGAGAGCAAGTGCCTTCTCGCTCATCACGAGAATGCTTTCCAGGGGGAAACGGATTCCGGTCGTTCGCAGGTAAAGAAAAGTGTCGCAATCGGCGATGCGCAGCGTAGCGCGGCACCAGGAAAGGGTCGAGCTCCCACGGCCTTAACGGGCATCTCGCGTGCGGCGCTTGCCCGGCCGGTGACGCCGGACCCGCGATGCAGCAGTTCCCGACCTTTCAAGTAGTGGGGTGTAGCCAGGCGTCGGCGTTCGTCGTTGGTGTTTGTATAATGGACTGCTTCTCCGGGGCAGCTTAAAACGACCCTGAGCGTGCTCTACGATGGCGTGTGTAATTTCGCGTCCTGAATGGCAGAAATATCCGGTCAGGTCGCGATCTGAGTCGGCTCAGCCCCAAACATGGTCGCCATCTTTTGCCCTGATGAGTTGCCCGAGTTGCCGCGACCCCCGCCTACCCGGCCTTTCTTACCGCTGCCTTCAAGAATGTAATCGACTCAAGCTCATGGCCTACCTGTTGGAGCTTGACTGGTTTTCCTTGTGGGGTGAATGCCGGTATTGATCTCGCAGACCACGAAAGTCCCGAAACCCTCGATAAATCCCCGTGATGACGTCCTCGGCCAATCCCGTCACTAAAGAAGTATTCCTGCTCCGGGTCGCCGCTCATGTTTGGTGACGGCTGGCGAATGCGCACTATCGATGGATCAAGCTCTTCTTTGTTTGCCAACCATCCTCTTCAGGCGGTTCTTCCAGTGAGAGCATTGGCGAGCCGGAGGTCGGCTTGTCGATGTTCTTGAGTTGCTGTTCGCGCCCGGTCTTCAGAGTGGAGATCGAGTCGATTGCCAGCGCGATCTCGGACCGAGCCTGAGATGGCAATGCCACCAGGCTCGGCGATGCTCTCGATCCGCGCTGCGACGTTGACACCATCGCCGTAAATATCTTCCGCCTTCATTCGACAATCCACATCGCCAGGGTTGATGCCAATGCGGAGTTCGATCCGGCGATCTTGCGGCACATCTGCGTTTAGCTCTTGCATCCCACGCTGAACTTCCGCGGCGCAGGCCACTGCTTTCCACCACGCTCGGGAATTCGACCAACGCACGCGTCGCCGGTCCGTTTGACGAATGCGTCCCTTGATGCAATCGGAATAGTTTTTGCGCTTCCGATGAAATCATTCCGAAGATGGTCTAAGTGTCGTCGAGTGCCGGCTTCATCTGGCGCCACATCGGCCGGCTATATCCGACCACGTCGGCGGCGGCAGAATGGCGAGTTGAGGCGGCGTTTCCATCTTCCATTCATCCGATTAACTGAAGCAACTGCTGAGCAACGTGGATGGTTTCGGGGAGCCCATCCAGATCGAGTCGTTGCTTCATCCACTTTTTCATTTCGGGCGTTGCGTTAGGAAGCTGAACGTTCAAGTAAATCGAATGCGAGATCAGCTCGCCCTAACTTGGTGTAACCACATGCGATATTGTAGTGGCGCTTGAGGGATCGTCAGGCTCGAGAGCCGATGCGCGAGATATCCAGTCTCCCTAGCCCGCTGGAGTTTCGCCGAGGATTCGATTGTAGCCTTCAATTCCCATTGCGCCGGTCTTGCATCATCAGGATGCAATCGATCGCGCTCTGCAATTTCGACGGTCTTCCGTGCCGCCTCCATTCGTTCACGATCGCGGCCAAACACGATATACATGCGTCAACGTAGTTTGGATACTGAGGTCCTGCGGCCTGATTTCAGCCGCTCGCTCAGTAACGTAGATTTTACTGCTGAATCTTACCTTCGGCAGGGTGCGCCCATAAAGCTGTGCGCCTCGAAAGAATTATAATCGAGTGCGATTGCGCGCTCGAATTCCGTGACCGCTTCATCGAAGCGTTGCCCGAAGTGACAGAACGAGACCGCGCAGGGCATGCGCTTCCGGCAGCCGCTCATCAGACGCTCAGTCTGCACCGTCATCAGAGAATACGCAAGCGGGAGCTTCTGCCTGTAGAACAGCACCAGGAAGGAATCGCAGTCGGCCATGCCGGCGTAAGCCCGGGCATACGATCGGGTCCAGCTCCCACCGCGCTTTGGCGAACATCCCGCCGCGCCAGCTCATAGACCAGCGTTTGGAGCGCCGGTGCCAAGAACTCCCTGCCCTCTCAAATGGTAGGTGTAAGCTTCGACGCTGTCCGTGGGGGCCTGGGCGACCCACTTCTGCTCCTGCGGACGGCAGCTTGCCACTTTCAGCTGCTCGACGATGGCGCGGGTGATCTCGTCCTGAATGGCGAAGATGTCGGTCAGATCGCGATCAAAGCCGCTCGGCCCAAACGTGACTGCCATCCTTGCAGCTAACGAGCTGCCCAGTTACTCAGCACGCGTGCTCCGGCCTTGCGCACACTACCTTCCAACGACGAAAGCAACTCCGAGTTCCCGGCCGACCTGTTGCACCTTTACGGCTTTGCCTTTGTAGCTGAATGCGCTGTGCCGCGCGATCACGGCTCAACCCGGAGACCTTTGACAGGTCAGTGATGATGTCCTCGGTGATGCCATCGCTGAAATACTCCTGTTCCGGATCGCCGCTCATGTTGTTGAACGGCAGAACCGCGATGGATGGTGCGCTCGTCCTTCGGAAATCGTGTCGGCTGTCATCGGCTCATCCAGAGAGAACATCGATAAACCCGAATCGGCTTTCTCGATGTTCTTTAACTGCTGCTCACCGCGATCTTCAAACGTCAAGCGTCGAGCCGGTTGCCGACATGATCGCGCACCGATTGCGAAACGGCGATACCGCCCGGCTCGGCGATGCTTTCCAAACGGGCCGCGACATTGACGCCATCGCCGTAGATGTCGGCTCCTTCGACAATCACGTCGCCGAGATTGACGCCGATACGGAATTCGATGCGGCGATCCTGCGGCACGTCGGCATTCGCTCGCGCATTCCGCGCTGAAGCTCCACGCGCGCAGGCCACCGCGTTCACCACACTCGGAAACTCGGCGAGAATGCCGTCACCTGTCAGTTTGACGACCCGTCCCTGGTGCTCAGCGATCTTGCCGTCGATGAATGCCAGCTCGCATGTCTTTCAGTGCACGCGAGCGTGCCCGGCCTCGTCCGCGCCCATCAGCCGGCTGTACCCGACGACATCGGCAGCAAGAATTGCAGTGAGGCGGCGTTCCATTTCGTCAACAAACAGTCATTCGAGCGACAGTCGAGGAATCCCGTTATGCAATCTTTAAGCTGACGCGGCGAGATCCCTCGACTTCGCTCGGGATGACGGCGTTCGCCGTCACCACTCCACAATCGTGCTGGCCCAGGTCAATCCGCCACCGAACACCACCATCAACACATAATCGCCGGATTTTATCCGGCCGGAGCGGTTCGCTTCATCGAGCGCGATCGCCACCGCCGCCGCTGAGGTATTTCCGTAGCGATCGACGTTAACGAAAACTTTTTCGCGCGGAATCCCGAGTCGTTCGCCAATCGCCTCGATGATGCGCAAGTTCGCCTGATGCGGAATGACGCAGGCGATGTCATCGACGGTGAGACCGGCTTCATCGATCGCTCTCCTGGCTGCGGCAAGCATTGCGATCACGGCTTGTTTATAGACTTCCTTACCTGACATGTGGATCGTTTGCAGATTCAGATGCGCGTTCTCGGCCGTGATCGGCGTCTTTGATCCCCACCCGGCATGAACAAGATATCGGTATACTCACCGTCGCTTCCCATGTTGGTGCTAATGATGCCGTGCCCGCTACCGCGATGACCCAGCAACGCCGCGCCAGCGCCATCGCCGAAAAGCACACACGTATTTCGATCGGTCCAGTTGGTAATCGACGTCAGCTTGTCCGCGCCGATCACCAGCGCTGTGTCATAGGTCCCCGAAGTAATGGACTGCTGCGCGATCTCAACCGCGAACAGAAATCCAGCGCAGGCGGCCGAAACATCGAGGCAGGCGGCATTTTTGGCGCCGATTTTTTCTGAACAAAACAGGCGGTCGCGGGAAAAATCATGTCGGGCGTGGCGGTTGCGACGAGGAGCAGATCGATTTCTTCGGGCGAAATTTTCGCCTGCTCGATTGCTTTGAGCGCGGCCTTCGCCGCCATGTCGCTGGTCGTTTCGTCCTTGGCCGCGACGCGCCGTTCCTTGATCCCGGTGCGCGTTGTGATCCACTCGTCGCTGGTATCGACCATGCGAGAGAGATCTTCGTTGGTAAGAATTTTCTCCGGCGTATAACTACCGGTGCCGATAATTGAAACCGTCCGTTGATTCCTAGCGGATCGCGGGCTCGAGCGGGGCTGTTGCTTCATGATAACGCTGAACCTCCTCGATGATATGCGGGTTTACCTGGTGTTCAATCGACTCCGCTGCGACGCGGAGCGCGTTTTTGACGGCAAGTGGCGTGCTCGAGCCGTGCGCGATGATGCAGATGCCATTGACGCCGAGGAGCGGGCTGCCACCGTATTCTTCGTAGTTGGTTTTATCTTTGATAGTGCGAAACGATTCTCGCGCCAAAAACGCGCCCACCTTGCGCATCGGCGTTCGAGACAGTTCGTGCTTTAGCCACTGAAAAATTGCCACCGAGATCGATTCGCAGGTTTTTAAAATTACGTTCCCGACAAATCCGTCGCACACCACCACCTCCACCGGATCCTCGAAAAGATGCCGCCCCTCGATGTTGCCGACAAAATTCAATGAGCTCTTCTTCAGCATTTTGAAGACTTCCTTGGTCATCTCGTTGCCTTTCACATCCTCCTCGCCGAGCGAGATCAGGCCAACTGTCGGATTCTTGTAGCCGAGCACGTGACTGGAATAAACCGAGCCCATGAACGCATATTGGAGAAGATGTTCAGGCCGCGCATCGATGTTCGCGCCCGCGTCCATTAACACAAAAACATTCGTTTCGGTGGGCAGGACCGCGGCGATGCCGGGCCGATAGATTCCGGGCAAAGTGCGCAGTTTAACCATGCTCGCTGCCACGGCCGCGCCGGTGTGGCCCGCGCTGACGATGGCGTTGGCTTGACCGCGTTTAACCAGATCGACCGCACGACTGACGGACGAATCTTTTTCCGGCGCACGGCGGACCAGGCTCGGTCACTCATGTCGACCACTTGAGTCGAATGCACGATCTCGATCCGACTGTCGTTGCAACCGAGTTTCCTCAGCTCCGCTTCGATTTGAGCGGTATCGCCAACAAGAAAGAGTTTGCTGATGTGGGGATACTCACGCAACGCGAGCGCGGCGCCAGCAACAAGGTTGGGTGGGCCAAAATCGCCGCCCATCGCATCCAGTGCGATTTTCATGCGAGGTAGCAGTTTGCGTTTATCGCGCGGCTAATGCAAAACGAAAATCGAGCGAGGGAGAACCGAGAGTCGTGAATCGATGTAACGGTTTAACGATTCACGATGTGACGGAACGCGCAGCCGTTCACGCCCCCACGCTCAATACCTGTCGCCCCTTATAATAACCGCAGGAAGGGCAAACGGTGTGCGAAGGCACCGTGCTGCCACATTGCGCGCACTTGTTCAGCTGTGGGGCATGCCACCGATTGGCCGCTTTGCGCGTGCGCAACCGCATCTTCGAGGTTTTACGTTTGGGGACACCCATAATTAGCGAGCGGGAACGAAAGCATGGTTTGGCGGAAAGGCAACGTTGGAACGCTAAAACGTTGAAGCAGTTAAAGCGTTGAACGGTTGAAGCGGGGAATTTAACGGATCGACCGCTTCATCGATTCAACCTTCAAAGTTTCTCAATCTTCAGCTTATCCAGCGCGCTCCAATCCGCTTTTGCTGTGCCGGCGTCGCCGGTGGTCTCAAGCTTCGCCGCTTTGCAAACGCGCGCTCCATCGCGATCGCAATGCGGATAGGGCGGCAGATTTAACAAAATATCTTCGCGCAGGAAGGGCGTGATATCGATGTTCTCCGGCCCGTGCAATTCGGTGTGGAGCGCAAACGCCGGAACCTTGATTTCGTGCTCGAACTTTTCGAGGCAGGCCACGCAGCTCAGCTCAACCGTTTGCGCGATCATCCCATTGGCCCAGAGCGCGCCATCGGAAATTCCGAGGTCGAGGCTGTAACGCATCGGTCCAACGCAGCGAATTTCCGGCGTCGCGATGTCGCCGAGCGGACAATCTTCTTCGCCGTCCAGATGCAGGCCTCCCGGCGGGATTTGATTCAAATGAATTTTCACCCTGGAAGCCTTCCGGAATTCAGATCACGGCTGCAACGTTTCCCAATTCAGGGTTAAATTTTTTGCGAGTGCCTCAGCCACCAGTGACGGCACAAACGCGGAAACATCGCCCCCGAGCCTGGCGATTTCTTTCACAATTCGCGAGCTGAGATAAGTGTATTCCTCCTTCGGCATGAAGGAAGATCGTTTCAATTTCAGGGTCGAGCTTCCGGTTCATCAGGGCCATTTGAAATTCAAACTCGAAATCGGAAATCGCTCGCAACCCGCGCACGACGGCATGCGCGCCCTCCGAGGCGGCGAATTCCACCAGCAGCCCGTCCATGGGCGCGACTCGCACGGCATCGATCGTAATCGCTTGCCGCAGCATGGCGAGCCGCTCGTCCGGCGTGAACAGGGGTTGCTTTTGATCGTTAATCGCCACCGCCACGATGACTTCGTCGAAAGCGTGCGGGCCCTCTCGATGACATCGAGATGGCCGTTCGTCACGGGATCGAAGCTGCCGGGATAAATCGCGCGTCGCACCGGCAGAAAATCGTGCAGGAAAGCACAGTTGCAACGCTGATTGAAGCCCCGACTCAGGCGATTGGGTAGCGCACGCGTCTCGCGTGCTGGTTTCGGCGTCTCGCCGAAACAATCTTTAGGAAAGTCCGCGATCGCGAGGACGCGATCGCCAGCCGCGAGCGCGTGCTACCCAGAACAGGAGCAACACCACCTTTGGTCGGCAATGCCGTCTCGCATTCGAGCTTCGTCATTCGTCATTCGTCATTTTCACGCATCCAAGTTGCCGAATAAGGGCGAAGCAGGGAAAGTATTCACCTCCAGATGATTGACCCGTCGCCTTATCGCAGCGTCGCCGTAGCCAGCACTTTCTCGCCTCGCTTTGAGCAGGTATTGGCGGAGGCGAAACGGATCCGGGACCGATTCGACTCCGAGCTCTGCCTGGTTTACGTGGGTGAAAAAAGCGAGGAGACGAGTGCGAAGTTTGCCGCCGCGCTGGAACGGATCTCATTGCCGAAGAATTCCCCTATCCATTACGAGCAGGGCGATCCAGCCACTGCAATTTTGCGAGCGATCGAGCGTCACGATATCGACCTGATCGTGGCGGGTGCGCTCGAGAAAGAGGTAGTCCTTCATCCTTTCCTGGGAAACGTCGCTCGCCGGCTTTTGCGGGAAGGCCGCAGCTCGGTCATTCTTTTTACCCATCCGGCGCGTGAGCCAGAGCCCTTGCGCAAGATCGTTTTCCTGGTGGAATATTCCGAGCACGGTTCCAACAGCCTGCGCCGGGCGCTGCACCTGGCAGCGCGCGAAAATTCGGAACGCGTTTATGTGGTGCGGCTTATCACCACCTTCGATGAAGCGCGCGCGAAAAAGGAAGGCACCCCGGCGGAAGCGGATGAGGATGCGAAACTGGAGCATTTCGTTCTTGATCTCGGCCATACCGATGTGCCGATCGAAGTGCGCTGCATTCGCGGCAACACCGGGTTTGCCGCGGCCGATTTTGTGAAATCGGTGGAGGCGGATTTGCTGGTGGTGCCGCTCGATCCCGCGAAAAACGCTGGCCAATTGCCGCCTAATCTGGAATGGCTCATGGACGTTATTCCTTGCAATCTTTGGGTGAGCCGCTGAGGTGGGGAGCGCACGCAACGCCTGTCCGACTCGGACCTTGCGTTCAACCGCCAGTCTGGCTCGGACCGATGAATTCCACTCCACCATTCCATCCTTACGGCACTGCGCACCTTCTCGTGATTTTTCTCACGATTGCCTTACCGTTTGCCTTCGCAGCGCTCGTCCGTTGGACGAAATCCTCCTTGGTAGAGCGCATCATCGTTGGCGCGTTCTCTCTGACGCTGGTGCTAAATTATCTTGTCTACCTGCGCTTGGTGCGGCAATCCGGCGCCGTCAGCTGGGAGCAACTGCTACCACTCCAACTTTGCGATTGGGCGATGGTCGTAATCATCATCGCCATGTGGACACGCCGGCCGGGCTGGTTCGAGGTCGCCTATTTTTGGGGAATCGGCGGGACGGTGCAGGCCGTCCTGACCCCGAATCTGCCCTACGGTTTCCCAGATTTCCGATTCTTTAGTTTTTTCGTTTCTCACTGCGTGAATCATCATGGGCGTTATTTTCTTAATGTTGGTGCATCATCTACGGCCCCGCCCCTTTTCCATCATCCGCGTCTTTGCCTGGACGGAGGTCTATTTCATTATCACGCTGGCGGCGGACAAGATCACCGGGGTCAATTACGGCTTTCTGCTTCACAAACCGGAGGCGAAAACGTTGCTCAACATTCTCTCGGACAACCACCCGCTTTATCTTTTCGAAATGCACGTGCTCGCGCTCGCATTTTTGTGGTCCTGTATTTGCCATTCGCCATTTACGATTTGGCGCGAAGAAAGATTAAATATGCGTGATAATACGCTCGTCATCCCGAGCCGCGCAGACGGTGAGGGACCTCTCAATCGCAGTAAAATTCACGCAAGAAATGCCTTCGCGATCCACGAAGGGCTGGCTTCGAATAGGCCGACTTTTGGTTTGTGTAACTTTAAAGCTAATGTGAGGTCCTTCGGTCCGAGCCGGACGAGCATTGTCTTGCGCGGCTCAGGATGACACCAGTTCAACGTCTTGGAATGAAACCGACGCCACTCAAGATTCGCTCCGTCACCATCGGCGGGCGCGAGCCAGCATTTATCCTCGGGCCGTGCGTGATCGAATCGGAAAAATTCGTCCGACGAATGGCGCAAAAATTGCGAAGATTTGCGACGCGGAAAACGTCTCCTTCATTTTCAAGGCGTCCTACGACAAAGCCAATCGCACCTCGGTGAAATCATTTCGCGGAATTGGCGCACGCGCAGGGCTGCGAAATCCTCGCTTCCATCGGCCGAGAACTGAAAATTCCCGTAACGACGGACGTGCATTCCCCATCCGAGGCGGACAATGGCGGGCCAATTCATCGATTTGCTGCAAATCCCAGCCTTCCTTTGCCGCCAAACTGATTTGCTGCAGGCAGCCGCGGAGACCGGGCGCGCTGTCAACGTAAAAGAAAGGTCAGTTTCTTGCCCCATGGGACGTGAAAAATATTGCGGAGAAGCTGGAGAAGTTTGGCGCGAAACAATTTCTCTTCACCGAACGCGGCACCACTTTTGGTTATAACAATCTCGTCGCCGATTTCCGATCGCTGGCCTGGATTCGTGAAGCCGGCTACCGCGTGATGTTTGACGCCACCCATTCCGTGCAACGCCCCGGTGGCGCCGGGGAATCCACTTCGGGCGACGGCGAACTCGCACCTTTGCTGGCGCGCGCGGCAATGGCAGCCGGATGCGACGGCATTTTCATGGAAGTGCACGAAAATCCGGCAGCCGCCTTGTCCGATGGCCCAAACCAGTTGCCTCTAAAAAATTTGCCGAAGGTTCTCCGCGTGTTAAAGCTGTTCATGCTGCCGTTTCGTAACGGTCCCCGCGGCGCGTTCTTTTTGTCGGCTTGATCGCCGCAAGCCTTCTCGTCGCGCCGGCCGATTTCGCGCAGCAATCGAAAAAGCATGGCGGAAAGAAAAATAAGGACCAGGAAGCAGCGGCGCAATCAGCTACTCCCAGCCCCGGATCAGGCGCCCAGGTTCCCTTGCCCATCGGCCATGAAGCAAAAGGACTCGTCCTACCCGATATTGATGAAAATGGACGTTTGCGCGGTCGGTTCGTCGCCGGAACCGCGCGACGCGTCGATCAGGACCACATGCAATTTCGGGAGTTGAACATTACCACTTACACCGAGGACAATCAGATCGATCTTCAGATCGCGATGGCAGATTCCGTGCTGGACTTGAATACGCATGTCCTTAGTTCACCACAAAGAACGACGATTAAACGCGCCGATTTCGAGATCGTGGGCGACACCGCCCGCTTTGACACCGCGGCGCGACACGGAACCATCACCGGCAACGTGAAAATGGTGATCACCGATCAATCCAAATTGAGGCCGCAAAAATCGCCATGAAGCTGATCGCGCTCGCAATCCTGGGATTCGCATTTAGTGCTTTGGCACAAACCGAGGTCGTCACCACGGCGGCCCAAACTTCCAAGCCAACCAGTTCGCCGAAAAAGAAAACCGACGACGACCAACAAAAATCCTTTCGGGCCGGAATCGAAAAACGAAGGTCCGATCACAACCGAAATTTATGCGGATGAAGCATCTTTCGATTCGAGCAAGAACGTTGGTGTTTTTACCGGACACGTGAAAGTGTTCGATCCGCGATTCAATCTGCAATCGGACAAGCTAACGGTTTATTTGCATAAAGGTGAAGACCAGGGACTGGAGAAAGCTATCGCGGAAGGAAACGTCGGCGTGGTGCGTGATCGGCCAGATCCCAACGGCGGTCCGCCGACGCACGCCGTCGGCCGTTCCGAGCATGCCGTTTATACTGCAAACGATGGCAGCGTCGAGCTGACCGGCATGCCCAAAGTCCAGCAGGGACTGAACTTGCACATTGCGACCAGCTCCGAGACGGTCATGGTTATCGATCAGGACGGACATCTCAATACCCATGGCCCGAGTCGGACGGAAATACGCCAGGAACCAAAGACGAAAAACGGGATCGCCCAGTCCCTCGCCATCTCCGAAACAATGATTAGCGCGACCGCTGCACCTTCACCGATCAGCGCGAAAACAACCGTGCCGCCGGATGTTTTGTCCACACGCGAGCTGGTCAAAATTTACGGTGGCCGCGCCGTCGTCAATGGGATCAATGTTAACGTCAAGGCTGGCGAGATCGTTGGCCTGCTCGGGCCGAACGGTGCAGGGAAGACGACGACTTTCTACATGATCGTCGGCCTCGTCCGGCCGAACAGCGGAAACGTCATTTTTCGCGATCAAGACGTGACCACTTTCCCGATGTTCAAGCGGGCGCGATTGGGCATGGGCTATCTGCCACAGGAGGAATCGATCTTTCGCAAAATGACGGTTGAACAAAACATCATGGCGATTCTGGAAACGTTGCCGCTAAGTAAACACGAGCGGAAGCAGCGCTGCGATCACCTGCTGCATCAGTTTGGAATCGAGAAAATCGCCAAGAACACGGCGTTGACCTTGAGCGGCGGAGAAAAACGCAGGCTCACCATCGCGCGCTCGCTCGTGACCAGTCCGAGTTTGCTCATGCTCGACGAACCATTCAGCGGGGTGGACCCAATTGCGGTCTATGACGTGCAACAAATTGTCGTGAACCTGCGGAAGTCCGGTCTCGCCATCCTGATAACCGATCACAACGTTGCGTGAAACGTTGTCGATCGTCGATCGCGCCTACCTGATTCTTCGAAGGCCGGGTTGAAAGCGAAGGCTCCAAGGATTTCCTCATCAATGACCCGATCAGTCGCCAGTTATATCTAGGCGAGCGATTCCGGATGTAGCACAGCCATCCTTGGCTGTGGCGCCGGTGGGCATCTTGCCCGCCGATTAGAATAGCTCAGCTTTTAAGGTGGATCGGCCGCGCCGCCGGAGCGCTAAAAATAAAGGCGGCTTCGCGCCATTTATTAACATCGAGCAAGGGACTGCTCGATCCACCGAGCTCAGACTGCCCGAGTCACTCCCCACCAGCATCATCCTCATCTTCCTCGGGCGGCGCGGTCCATTCTGACCCGCTTGACTTCGTTTTCCTTTTTCAGCGCGTCGGCCAGCGTTTTGTAGATCGACATGGTGAAGCGATCGGGATCCTTGCCGAATGTGATTCGGAGGAATTTGCCCTCGAAGTAACTAGATCCATTCCCGTCCTTAATCTGGAGAACGAAGAAGCTGCCATCACTATCTTCGGTAATGTCGTCGTAGCGGACGGGCTTCTCGTCGTTTACCTGAATACTGTCGCTCGTTATCTGAAGCGTATCGCCGTGAGCATTTGTCCAATCACCGAAATAGGATGCTGCCTCTTCTTTTCTTCGGTAGCCGCGATCCTGGTAGCAGGTACAAACAGGATCGCGAGAAACGGCAGCGAAAAGCGAACGTTGTGAGAAGTGAGAGGTGAAACGTGAGAGGTAGGTCATTGCCTGTAGTCTGTAGTCAGTGGTCCGTAGCCTTGGCGGTCCAGATTTTCATCACATCAGTGGAACCTTGAGAGCGCACTCCATTATCATTCAGGATATTTTCGGTGGCGCTGACCATTTCGGCCCTAGGAAAACAATAGCTTCCCCGCTCGAGCGAGTATTAAATTCGAAAGTAACGAACTCATCCTTCAAATCTCGCAGGACCTCGACCAGATGAGCAAGGTTTTTGATTGGTTGATGGTTAACGGTCTGTAACACCTGCCAGCCCGGGTTTCCATATCCCTTCGAGAGCCGGTGAGGGAAAAATGGACAGGGCACGACGACCAGCCGTTCACCGGGAAATGTTGGTTTGTCCCCAATTCTCGTGATCAATGGGCTGCCAATATAGGTCAGCATGCCAACTATTGCGCTAGTTTCGCGATTGCGTTGCGCCAGCGCGATCAGGTCCGTCGTAGCTTCAGAAAAGACGATCGGACCGTAAACGAAGTACGAAGGATAGCTTCCTTTTAACTCTGGAATGACCAATGGACGCTGTCGTAATACCGGCAGGTTTATCTTCAATTCTTTTCCACCGCGAAAATGGTAAGCGGAACGGTGTCCTTAACCGCTAGTTTCTGAACCATGTATGGAAAACGGACTCGAAGCGTATCTCCAAGCTTGATCATGCCTTCATCGTCGACCGGGACATCACCGATCTTCGTGATTACATCCCATTCCTTTAGCGGATAGCTCGCCGCCGAATCGAACGGGCGATGAACAACCATTCCCTGCAAAGATTCCGGCAGATGCAGGTAAGAGCGCAGGGCCGGATTCTCCAGAGTCTGGAGATCATCGTACATAGTTGGCTTTCCATCATAATGGCCATCGGCAATGTCTTGCAGGAATAGCTCTATCTCCTCCACCGGAATGATGTAGCCGATATTCTGCGCCATTTGCAGATGACTAAAAGCCACCCCGACTATCTCGTCGTTAACTATCGCGGGGCCGCCGCTATTGCCGGGATTAATTGCGGCATCAATTTGGATCCTTAGTCCAAGCGTCGAGAGACTATAACCGGTGAACTCGATCCGGGAGATAATTCCTTTGGTGATGGAGAGACTGGCCCCGCCAGTTGATATCCATAGACCATCACCGGCTCCTTGAGTCCGGCAACGACTTCCTAAACGGCAATGGGGAATGCGAATCGAAAAATTTCTCGTCTTCCAGTTCGAGAATCGCCAGATCCATGCCCGGCGCGACTGCCTTCACGATCGCGGGAAGCTTGTCCCCCGCCTGATTTGCCTGAACCTGCACTTCGCTCGCGTATTGGACGACGTGGGCGTTGGTCAAAATGCGCTTTGCCGCCGATCACAGTCCCGCTGGCGGTGATGTCACTCGGCTCTTTTTTGTCCAAGGCTTGCGTCGGATCAGGCTGACGCAGGGTGGCGAAGATTTTTACCACTGAGTTCTCGACCGCCTTTGAGGGAGTTGCGGCTGGTGGCGATAAGACAACGACGGGAGAAGGTTTTGCTTCGGGCGTGGGAGTAACCGGTGGTGGGCTCGGTTCGGCGGGGGCTGCCAAGGCTGCCGCAATCGTGAGGCAAAAGATTAAGGAACCGGCAAAAGCGGATGTGATGGCGAAGACGAGCCGCGAAGTTCGATCGATCCCTCATCGGGCAAAGGAACACGCTTCCAGCCTGCGGGGCAACCGAGCGTCTCGCCTGGTTAATGGTTCTGGAGACAGACTAGAAGCCTGCTAGCCCCATAGGCAGGATGCCTGCGCCGCCCTTCTTGTTATTCCCGCCGCGACAAGGTAAACGTTGATTCCGTAATGCCCGACGGCCCAACCACGCAAACCATCACTTCTGCAAGCGATCAACGCAAAAGCGTGCCCGTTGTAACAGTGGAAAGTTTTTTCAACACTCATGGGGAGAAGCTGGCGCTGCGACTGGAAGGGCCGCGCGTCGGTTTTTACCGGAAAATCCGCGAGCCAACGATTAATCGACCTGGCCTCGCCTTAAGTGGGTTCTTCAGTTATTTCGCCGAGAAACGTGTTCAGGTGCTGGGTGCCGCCGAGAATACTTATCTCAAAAGTCTTTCGCCCAAATTGCGGGTGAAACGCTTCCGCGCCTTGTGCGAACAGAAAATTCCGTGCGTGGTGATCTCGCGGGGCGCACATCTCGACGATGCCCTGATGGCGGTGGCAGCGGATGAAGAGATTGCCATTTTTCGCACGCCGATGATCACGATGAAGTTCATCAACGCCGCTACCATCGCACTGGAAGTCGATTTTTCTCCGACTGTGACCGAGTTCGGCAGTATGGTGGACATTCTTGGAGTCGGCGTTCTCATTCGCGGGGTCAGCGGCATCGGCAAAGCGAGAGTGTGCTGCAATTGATCGAACGCGGATACAGCCTGGTGGCGGACGATGTGACGCGGATCACTTCGCTGGAGGGGCGAGAATTGATCGCACACGGCGCCGGAAATGACGCGTTATCACATGGAAGTGCGTGGGATCGGAATCATCAATGTTGCCTCGGTCTTTGGTATTGGCGCTATCCGGGTGGAGAAACGGCTCGATATGGCGGTGACGTTAAAGGATTGGAACGAAATGGAGGACGTCGACCGCACCGGCTCGATCGCGAGCTTTATGAAATTCTGGATATCAAAGTGCCGCACGTCACCATTCCAGTGCGGCCGGGCCGCGATCTGGCGCGCTTGATCGAAGTCGCGGCAATGGACCAAAAATTGAAGAGCCTCGGCAGTAATGCGGCGTTGGAATTCAATACAAAGCTGCTCAATTTAATGGAAAAGAAAAATCCCGATGGGATTGCTTAATCGAAAAACTGGTGCCGGCGCCTCCGCGCAGAAAGCCGAAAAGGAAATCACAGTCGTGAACCGCCTCGGTTTGCATGCCCGACCTGCCGCCCTTTTCGTCAAGGTGGCGAGTCGTTTTCGGGCCGAGGTGTGGGTGAAAAAGGAGAGTGAAGAGGTAAATGGCAAGAGCATCATGGGCCTGATGATGCTGGCGGCGGGACAGGGATCGAAATTGCAAATTCGTTGTGAAGGACCCGATGCCGAGCGCGCGCTCGAAGAAATCGAAGAACTCATCAAGGGACGCTTCAACGAAGATTGATCCCCACGCGGTCGACCGCGAGCGAAACACTAATCCGGCTGGGAATCGAGAAATCCTGTGAACGTTACCCTAAGGTTTTACTACGGCAGCCGTTGATTTTCATTCGGGAATGACGGCTATCGCGGAACACAGGCATTTTTGCCTGTGCGCCCAGCGCGGCTTTTAGCCCGCTGCGATTGGCTGGTGAAACAGGCAGGAATGCCTGTTTGGCGCACAGGCTAGAAAGCCTGTGTTCCTTTGTTGACATTCGCGCTAATCTCCCTGCGATGACTGACGAGTCGGCCGAAACCCGTTTCCACGGTGTGGGTGTGTCGCCCGGGATTGCCCGCGGCGACATTCAAGTCATGCGTGACGAGCTCGAGGAAATCGACCGTTACTCAATTGCGCCGTCGCAGGTCTCGGCCGAGATCGCCCGCTTCGAATCGGCGCTGGTGCAGACGCGCATTCAGATTCTCGAAATGCAGCAAAAGATCGCGGAGGCAATCGGGACGAAAGACGCGGGAATTTTCGATGCCCATCTCCTGGTGGTGGAAGATCGCACTTTGATCGACGAGGTCTTGCGCAAACTGGAATGCGATCACCTTAACGTCGAAGCGATCTTTCATGACGTCGCGGCGAAGCTCACGCCGAAACTCTCGGGCAAATCGATGATCCTTATTTGCGCGAGCGCGCCCTCGACATCCAGGATGTGAATGCGACGTGTCGTTCGCAATTTGCAGGGCAAGGCCCCAAAATGATGCCCCTGCCGGGCGAAGCCGCACATTCTGGTCGCCCATAATCTCACCCCCTCGGACACGGCCTCGATGGATCGGCACCGGGTCCTCGGCATCGCAACCGATCTCGGCAGCCGCACTTCTCACACCGCAATCATGGCGCGCTCACTCGCCATTCCCGCCACCGTCGGCTTGCATGATGTGACCGAAAAGGTTGAGAGCGGAGCGGCGGCGTTACTGGACGGCTACACCGGATTGCTCATCGTCAATCCATCGCCGGAAACACTGGCCTATTATGGCAAGGTCGAAGTCCGGCAATCGGAAGTTTCGAAAGAGCTCTGCAGTGCTGCGCGAGCGATCGGCTACGACCCGGGATGGCGATCACATTGTTTTGTCGGCAAACATTGAGTTGCCGGATGACGTCACCAGCGTCTCGGCCAACGGCGCGGAGGGAATCGGGCTGTATCGTACCTGAATTTCTTTATCTCGATCGCGATTCCCTGCCCGGCGAGGAAGAGCAATATCAGACATATCGGCGTGTCGCCGAATCCGGTCCGACCACATCCGGTTATCATCCGAACGTTCGATCTTGGCGGCGACAAAATCGCCGGCGGAATCGATGTGAGCGACGAGCTCAATCCTTTTTTGGCTGGCGCGCCATCCGTTTTTGCCTCGAACATCTTGAAGTCTTTAAGCCCCAGCTGCGCGCCATCCTGCGCGCGAGCGAGCTCGGCAACGTTAAACTGATGTTTCCGATGATTTCCGGAAAAGCGGAGTTGGTTCGCGCTCTCGAGCTAGTGGACGAATGCAAAAGCGAGCTGGCGTCGGCCAAGATCCTGTTCAACGCTGAAATGCAGATCGGCGCCATGATCGAGATCCCGAGCGCGGCGATTTGCTCGGAATCACTCGCACCCGAGGTCGATTTCTTCAGCATCGGGACGAACGATTTGATTCAATCACGCCATTGCCGTTGATCGCGTGAACGAGCGCATTGCGCATCTTTACGAACCGTCGCATCCAGCTGTGTCTGCGTTTGATCAAGATGGTGGCCGATGCGGCTCGCCAACATAAGATCTGGTTCGGTATTTGTGGCGAAATGGCGGGCGACATCGAGCTGACGCCCCTTTGCTCGGGCTCGGAGTGGACGAATTGAGTGTCAGCCCGGCGTTGGTGCCGCGAGTGAAATCGGCTATTCTGCAATGTCTCGCGCGAGGAGTGTGAAAAATTAGTGGAGGAAGCGCTTTTGCTCGATTCGCCGCGCGGCAATCTGGAGCGCTCTCTGGAACTCGCGCGCGAACGCTACGGCGAATTGCTGGGCTAGCCGACGACTACTCCTCCTCCGTCGCTTCCGATTCCGGATCGATTTCCGGCTTCAGCCCTTCCTCTTCCATTTTTGCGCAGGACATCGCTCATGTCCTCGACCTCATCCCAGACTTCCTGGCTCACATAAATGGGCGCCTTTTGTTGCGTCGCCATCGCGATGCAATCACTTGGCCGGGCATCGAGTTCGATGATTTTTCTGCTGCAGCTCATTCTCCGCGGCAATGATCATGCGCGCATAATAAGTCGCGTTTTTCAAATCGTTGATGATCACCCGCTCGACGTGCGCGCCTACCGCCGTCATCAAATGCGCCATCAAATCATGTGTCAAAGGTCGTTCTTTCGACATCTCGCGCATGAACATCGTGATCGCGCTCCCGACTGTTTGATCGACGTAAACAATAAAGACTTTGTCGCTATTCCCGACAAAAACCGCGCAGCCGCCGCTGGTGGGGAGCACAGCACGAACATGTACCTCAATGACCGTTTTGTTCACCGTGTTGACGGTACTGATGGAAGGACGAAAAACAAGCTGCTCCCAGCTGCGCGTACATCTTTTAGCGGCGAGAGCAGAAATGGTTGTTTCCGGGAGCGAGCGTGACCTACGCCTCCCCCGATCCCAATTTGTTGCACCGAACCGGCCAGAGATCTGCTGTTGGTTTTTTTGAATCGACCTTGCATGTTTCGCCGGATCAACAATTGTCCGCTTTGCAGCCGCTGACGAAATGACGAAAAACGATTGGGACCTGGAGGCGGCAAACGCCACCTATAACGTCGAGGGTTGGGGAACCGGTTACTTTTCCATCAATGCTGATGGCAATGTCGTGGCCAAGCCGCTCCAGGAGAATGGTGGCGCCATTCCCATTCTTGAAGTTGTTAACGAAGCGCGTTCACGCGGGCTCCCTTTCCCCTTGTCATCCGCTTTCAGGATTTGCTCCGCCACCGCGTCGAATCTGTGAACCGCGCATTCGAAAACGCGATCACGGAATTCAACTATCGGGGAAAATACCGCGGCGTTTTTCCGATCAAAGTCAATCAACTGCGCGAAGTGATCGAAGAAATCGTCGATGCCGGCCAGGCGTTTCACTTTGGCCTGGAGGCGGGAAGCAAGCCGGAATTAGTCGCTGCCCTGGCCATGCACAAGGACGCGGAGAGTTTGGTTATTTGCAATGGCTATAAGGATCCGGCTTTTATTCGGATCGCGCTGCTGGGGCGCAAACTGGACAAACAGGTCATCATCGTAGTTGAGAAGCTGGAAGAACTGGAGCAGACCATTCGGACCTCCAAGGAAGTTGGGGTTGAACCGCTTATTGGCATTCGTGTCCGTTTGACCAGCAAAGGCGCGGGCAAATGGACCACCAGTGGAGGCGAGAACGCGAAGTTTGGACTCGATACCGTCAATCTCCTTGCCGCGAGCGACATGTTGAAAAGCGAAGGACTGGCGCATTGCCTAAAGCTGATCCACTTCCACGTTGGCTCACAGGTTCCCGACATCTCGACGATCAAACGTGCCGTGCGCGAAGCGGCCCGCTATTACTCCAAGATCGCGAAACTCGGTCACGAACTGGAATACCTCGACGTCGGCGGCGGTCTCGGCGTAGATTACGATGGTTCGCGTTCTACTTTCGATAGCTCAACGAACTATTCGCTTCAGGAATACACCAACGATGTTGTCTGGAACATCATGGATGTGTGCGATTCGGAAGGCGTGGCGCATCCAGCAATCGTTAGTGAAGGCGGGCGTGCCATTGTCGCCCATCATTCGGTCTTGGTAATGGAGGCATTCGGCTCGATCGAGAAGACAGCCGGGAAAGCAAAGATCGGCGCGACCGAAAAGGACCATAAGCTGGTAGGGCGACATTCTGGAAGTGAAGCAACGGCTCAAACGTGGCAACCGGCTGGAGAGCTTGCACGACATCCAGCAAATCAAAGAAGAAGCCCAGCAAACTTTCGACCTCGGGTTGCTCGACCTCGAGTCAAAAGCAAAGATCGATACGCGTTTACTGGCAATTGGCCACCCAGATCGTCGGCATGCATCGCGGTCTGCGATTTATCCCGGACGAAGTAAAGGAGCTCGAAACTTCGCTGGGCGATCAATACATCTGCAATTTCTCCGTCTTTCAATCGCTCCTCGATCACTGGGCCCTCGGCCAGCTCTTTCCCATCATGCCAATTCATCGCCTGACCGAGGCGCCCGAGCGCAACGGCACCATCGTGGACATCACCTGCGATTCTGATGGCAAGGTTTCCAAGTTCATCGACCTGCTGGATGTTCGAGATACCCTGCCCCTTCATCGAATTAATCCCGGCGAAATCTATTATCTCGGCGTCTTCATGGTTGGCGCTTATCAGGATATCATGGGCGACCTGCACAACTTGTTTGGACGCGTTACCGAAGTGCATGTCTTTCTCGACCCGGACGAAGAATCCGGCTGGGTACATCGAGGAAGTAATCGAAGGCAGCACTATCGGCGAAGTTCTCGCCATGACACAGTGGGACAAGGTTGAGCTGATGCGTCTCCTCAAAACACAAGTCGATGCCGCGATCAAAACCGATCGGATGAAACCGAATGACGCGATGAAGCTACTTTCCGATTACGAGCGGCTTCTGCAGGAATACACTTATCTCAGTCTCAATGGCAACAAACCCGTGCCACAGCCCGGTAGCTTTCTGCCGCTGAGTTCGTGAAGAGGAGTTGTGCTTAGCGCGGCTAATGCCCGTACAGGGAATACCGCTGGCGACATTTGGCTTTCGCTGACTTTCGCTGGTCGGGCGACCTGGTCGGTTTGCACATCGTGCACGGGAAGAACACGCTCACGCGCTTGGTTGTCTCGCCCCGAAAGCCCACGTCGGGCCTGAAAAGCCGATTATAATGGTTTGACAAAAACTCTTGCAGAACAGTTGATTGGACCAAGCAAACAGAAAGGAAACATTATGGCCAAAAGGTGCATCTAGCGGATTCAGTCTATAAAGTGGTGGAGCTGGTCGGCACGAGCTCGAAGTCATGGGAGGATGCAGCGAAGAATGCGGTGGAGACCGCTGCTGGAAGCACTGCGTGACCTGCGCGTTGCCGAGATCGTGAAACAGGATATGACAGTTGAGAATGGCAAGGTGGCAGCCTACCGCGCGCGAGTGCTGGTCTCCTTTAAGTGCGGAAGCTGAGAAGCCTCCGGCAGGAGTCGACTCATTCGCTCCCTATTTGTTAGACCCGATTTGTTCTGTGCCCACAAGAAGCTGTTGGAATTCCGGGTCGTTGCGAATCGCGTAATAGCCAATCGGACGACAGCGAATTTCCGGTGTCATTAGCAACAAAGGTCAACAGCAAGAGATCGAAGACGATCCGGCTTGAAGATTTACTGGGTTGCCACCGGCGATTGATCTTGCGGTCGAATCGGGCGTTTGCGCGATTCTAAGAAGGCCACTAGACGCGTCCAGCTCCTGCGGCTTAAGCGAGCTGCCGAACGCCGGCATATTGGTCTCCGCCATTGACGATGCGGA
>ERZ1370068.7596-contig-6504_pt1 | contig 54490 bp, 89 predicted proteins | sample MGYA00561227_ERZ1370068 | MGnify/ENA primary metagenome ERZ1370068 (study PRJEB38410, sample SAMEA6850437) | metagenome | study: Metagenomic assessment of the ecological functions of the soil: analysis of the soil microbiota associated with the... | reverse complement strand
TTGTGCTTCGTTCAGTTACGTATTGCTAAGCGAACTTCCGCTGACGGGGACCGAAGCGGGCGGAAAAATACACTCTGCGGCGACATGAACACCAGCATCATCAAAACCCAAAAGGGCCGCACCATTCTTCTCCAGCATGACGTGGTCAACCCGCGACCGTACAGCCGCCTCAACTCGATCTCGGGCACAAAGGGTGCTTTCGCCGACTACTCGCCGCGAATGTTCGTCGACGGCCCAAAGCAGGAGGATTGGCAGACCATCGATGCGTTTCGTGAAAAATACGAGCACCCGCTCTGGAAGAAAACTGGAGAAATGGCCCGCACAAACAGGTGGTCACGGCGGAATGGACTACGTCATGAATTATCGCCTTATGGATTGCCTGAAAAGGGTCTCGTGCCCGATATCAATGCCTACGATGCCGCCGCATGGAGTGCGCCTACTCCGCTGAGTGAGGTCATCCGTGGCACAGAATGGCGCTCCCCAGAAGTTCCCTGACTTCACGCGTGGCAAGTGGAGCGTCCAGTCGAAGGTTCTCCGGGCTTTGCGCGTTCAGACCTAGTACCACGCGAGCAGGCAAGAACGAGAATGTCGTCGGCATCGTCATCAGTTGGTCAGAGGAGCCCTTGATGATCGAAAGCGCGCAGGTTGCGAATCCCGTAGCCGTAGCGCCGTAGAGCAGAGCACTGAACGCAAACCTGAAGGCACCACTCGGCTGATCTCGCTGGATGCCTTCCGCGGAATGGTGATGGTCTTGATGCTCGCGAGAACTCATGCGTCTGCCTGAGGTGGCGCGAGCTTTTCCGCACAGCATGCTATGGCGCGTTGATCGCTTTCAACACCCAGCACGTGGAGTGGCAAGGGATGCTCACTGCATGACCTGATCCAGCCTGCCTTTTCGTTCTTGGTCGGCGCCGCGCTTCCGTTTTCGATCATGAGCCGGAAAATGAAGGGACAAACCTTCGCACCCATGCTTGGGCATGCGCGTCCGACGCGCGCTACTCCTGATTTTGCTCGGAATCTTTCTTCGCGTCACTGCGGCTCGCCTCAAACCTATTTCACATTTGAAGACACCTTGACGCAGATCGGATTGGGTTACGTGTTCCTGTTTCTGCTGGCTTTCACGCGTCCGCGAACCCAGGTGGTGGCGCTGGTGCTGATCTTGATCTGCTTTTGGGCGGCGTTCGCCCATCCTGCGCCCGGCCCCCAGTTTGACTACGCCAGGGTCGGGGTTCCAGCAAACTGGTCATCACTATTACAGCTGGATTCTTCTCTCTCATTGGAACAAGAATTCCAATCTTTCATGGGCGTTCGATGTTTGGTTCTTGAACTCTCTTTCCGCGGAGCAGTCCTTTTGTCTTCAATGAGGGGCTGGATCCACTGCTGAGTTTTATTCCGACGCTCGGGACCATGATTCTCGGGCTCCTGACGCGGAGAATGGCTCAAGGGCAACAAGATCGAAGCAACGAGAAATTGCGTGGGCTTGCCATCGCGGAACGAGCTTTGCTTCTGCTCGGGCTGGTGTGTCAATGGGCCGGCATTTGCCCGATCGTCAAGAGGGTCTGGACATCGTCGTACACGCTGTATAAGCGGAGTGGTTGGGTGGTGCTGATCCTGGCCGGTTTTTACGCGCTGCATCTGAATGGAAAGGATGGCGGCGATGGGCGTTCCCGCTGGTGGTGGTCGGAATGAACTCGATTGCCGCTTATGTCGATGAGTTGGACCATGTCGATGTTCTTCAGGAACGCCCTGGACCGCCACTTGGAAAGGTGGTGACCGCGATGGCAGGACCGACGGTGTTCAGCCCGTGCTTCATGGTTTTGCAGTGATGCTGATCTTTTGGTTCATCCTGTTTTGGATGTACCGTCGGAAGATCTTTCTAAGGATCTGAGGCAGTGGGCCACTCATCGTGAAGAAGAAGAATTCTCTGAGGCCTGGGACTGGGTACCTAGATGCGATTCCATGTGAACCTGAGAGACGAGGACTGATCAGCCTGGGAGTCATTCTCTGTCATAGGCTTATGGTGGCATTTCGCTATTCGCTATTCGCGAATCGCGAACGCACAATGAATAGGCATGCCTCTAAAGCCTCAAAGACATCATGGTCGTTCCTCGAGAACTCTGTTCACCTATCGGACGCAAGCGGCCACCCATGCCGATCGATCGCGGCGGATCTCAACATGAGCCCCTCTGAGATTCATGCTGCCATCAAGCGTCTTCGGCAAGCTCGGCTCTTGCATGGCCCGGAGATGCCAAGAAAAGCCAGACTCTCTCGGCTCTCGAAGAATTCCTCCTGCATGGAGTGAAGCGCCGCATTTCCCGCGGAACACACGGCCAGGTGACTCGCGGACTGCCCGCTTCGTTCGCCGCTTCCCCGCTGCGAAGGATGAAATTGCCTCCGGGCGATGAGCTTCACCCGTATGGCCATGGCAGGACAGGGAAACCCGCGGCATGGCTCTCGAACCTTTATAACGCCGGACCGCCCCCGCGGCGGCCCTCCGCGATCCCACCCTCTATGAGTTGCTCGCCTTGGTCGATGCCATCAGGGATGGGCGAGGCACGCGAACATCAAAAAGATCGCAGAGAAAGAGCTAATAAGCCGACTGCGCACAGACAGAAAATGTCAAAACACAATCTCGAACTGCTCCGTTGGGGCGGCTCGCCTTCTCAACGCCACTCCTGGGCGAATTGGTCTTTGTCGGAGGAAGCACGACAGCGCTTCTCTCGCCCCACCTGTACGCCACCTGCAGCCAGATTTTTATCGGCGTGTCGGTCAGGGAATGTATCGGCCGTTGGCCGGCCTGAAGGCGTTCTCGATTACAATCGCCACTACCATCAATGACTTGCCGACTACCAGCCCGCCTGGAAGATGGCTCAACCACCCTTCGAGAATTGTTAGAGTTGTATCGATTCGAACGGCGCGCGTGGCACAGCAGCGCCACACCCGAGAGGACGTCAGTATCCTCGAAAGTTTCGTGCGTTCGTTTGCTGAATGGATAGGTCGACGCAACACCAAGCCTGAGTCTACTCGTAGGCGTTTCAAAGACTAAACGTGTTCTTTAGTCTTGTGTCGGCCTGCCGTTGTGCCTGTGCGTCATGCGCGCACGGTAGCGGCACCGGCTTTTCTGGTTCATCAGATCGCTTTCCAGCTTCGCTCGAAGGCCCCTGGTATTGCATATGAATGCGAACAACGGTGGCCTCGGTCTCCGCCGGAATCTGGCGCGACCCCGCATCTGGCGCAGCATCGGATCGCGCTTTGACCGTGTCGGATCCTCACGGTTGCGCGCTCAACCGTAGGTGCAGCCGGCTTGAGGCGTGAAACTCCAACTGAGACTGCGGCCACGCCTAGGATTTCCGCCGCCAGGATAAACAGCTCGCGGCACGTTTCCGGGTCTTGACCTCGGGGCCCGGACGATGTCCATTCGATTGCAGTCTCTTTCTAAGTATTCGCTAACTGACGATCCCTATTATCACAGACCTATTTGTTTTGCAAAGTCACTAATCCTGCTGTTTTCAACTCTCGCGCAAGGCGACGATTGGGTTCACTTTCGTCGCGCGGCGTGCTGGGAGATAGCTGGCCAGCGCGGCCACTGCAAGTAAAAGCAGAGGCACGATCAGAAACACAGCCGGATCATGGGGGCGAACACCCATAGAGCAGACTTGCCATCATGGACGCAGTGGATGCAGAAAAGACCACTCCGGCAACGATGCCCACGCCAGCAAGCGCGACCCCTTGCGTAAGAACATTCTCAGAATGTCGCTCTCGTCGCGCGCCCAGGGCCATGCGGATGCCGATCTCGCGCGATCGTTGGCCGACCATATAAGCCAACAAGCCGTAAATTCCGATGGAGGCCAGAAGCACCGCCAGTCCAGCAAATCCGCCCACCAGATCGGCAGAAAAACGGCGTGAAGCCAGTGACCGATCGAGGACGTCGTTCATGGAAGAAACATTGAATACCGGCAAGCCGGAATCAATGCTCTGGATTTCATGCCGAATCTGTGGTTCGAGCAGGGTCGCGGGCAGAGACGTCCGCAACACCACGCTCAGTCGCTTGTTGGGGTCTTGATAGGTCGGAACGTAGATGTGCGGGAACGCCATCGATGTCGAGACCGTCACTCTTGATATCCTTAACAACACCCACGACGGTCGTCCATGGCTTGGTAGGATCTTTTCCGAACCGCACTCGGCGGCCCAGCGGATCGCTCGCTTGGCCAATACTTACGAGCGGTGCTTTCATCAATGATGGCCACCAGCGGTTTGCCGTCTTCATCGCGCCTCGGTGAATGAGCGGCCGCGCAGGAGCGTCGTCTGTAACACCTTAAAATAATCGGGGCTTATCCGAATTCTCTCGGCGCGCAGATCCTGCGAGGACTCGACCGGTCTATCTTCAATCGCGAAGCCTTCAATCGCTATGCCACCGACCGCGTTGGGGTTGCTATTGGTGGTCGGTAGAGCTGAGGTGATTGCGGCGAGTTCCACTCCCGGAATTGCCTTCATGCGCCGCAGCAACTCACGATCAAAGGTGGCTCTGCCAGGAATACCGAGATACGGATCCGCCTTCGGATCGTTGGGAATTCGGAAGCCATATGTTTGCCGTGACAACCTGAGTTGGATTGAAGCCCGGATTTTCCTGCAACAGATCCCGCAGCGTACGCAGCAGCAAAGCCGGCTCCGACCATCAGGATGACGGCAAATGCCAGTTCAGAGACGATGAGAACATCCCGCAATCGGCCGGTCTTGCGTGCTGTAGCCGGACCCTCGACCGCCTTCACGAATGGCCGAGGAGAGAGCGCTTTTGCCGAATGAAGCGCTGGAGCAAGTCCAAACACTAAGCCGGTGAGAATGGAAATCAGCAGAGCGAACGCCAGCACCACCCAGTCGATTCGTACTTCGTTGAGCCGGGGAACGTTCGATGGCACAAAGCGCAGGATGAAGCCTAAAGTACCCACTGCGGTTGCGATTCCCGCGGCACCGCCGATGAGCGACAGCAGCATGGACTCGGTCAGCATCTGGCGCACCATGCGGCCGCGGCTCGCCCCAGCGCTAACCGCACCGCCATCTCTTGTTGTCGCCCCGAAGCGCGCGCCAAGAGGAGATTGGCAATGTTCAACGATGACGATGAAAACGATCAGGATGACCGCACCCAGCAACACCAGCAGCATGGGCCGGACATTGCCCACCAAAGTTTCTTGCAATGGTTGAATCTCAATTGTCCATTGCGCCTGCGGCGGGTAATCGGCCGGGAAAGTCGTGGCGTAATTGGGCAGCCATGGCAGTGAGCCGCGCCTGAGCTTGCGCCAGTGTCAGGCCAGGCTTAAGTCGTCCGATTCCGATTACTGAAAATCCGGGTACCACGCATTGGCGGGGAAAGGGATCTCCGCTGAATCCGCCGGCGCCAAACACTTCCGCGTCGCCGGAAGCCGTCGGTCCAGGATGGCGAAATCCGCGTGGCAGAACCCCAATGATTGTAAGGGGATCATTGTCGATCCGGATGGTGCGGCCGAGAACATTCGGATCGGCGCCATAGGCACGGCGCCACAGGCCATCGCTGATCACGACCGCTGGAGCGAAACCAGGCACGAAGTCCTGCGGACCAAACAACCGTCCAATTTGCGGGGTCACACCCAGCATGGAAAAGTAGCTGAAACTGCCATTGACCGCCCTCGACACGCTCGGGCTGTTCGGCGCCGGTCAAATTCTCGCTACCCTCGAAGATCGGGGTCACATCTTCAAATACACCCGCTCGCGTCTGCAGGTCATCCAGTTCGGGCTTGGAAAACCTAACGTCCCGCAATCCTACGCCGGGCTCGTTAAAGAAGATTCGTACCAAACGATCGGGATCGCGGTAGGGCAGAGAACGCAGCAACACGGCATTCACGATGCTGAAAATGGCCGTGTTGGCTCCCACGCCCAGAGCCAGCGTCAGGACAGCCACGATCGTGAATGCGGGCTTCGTGACCAGCACGCGCAAACCATAGCGAACATCCTGAAATAAAGTCCCCATGGAAGACGCTCTTCTCGGCACTGTCAGCCGGCTGAGCTATCAATAGATCGTCAGAGCAGCGGACAATATCTTCCTCCCCCATCGATTTTTGCGCACCTGCCAATGTTCGAGGCCTGCAAGTTAGTAGCCTTGTCGTTGATGACAAAAATCGCAGTTGAATGTCGCCAGCCCTAGAGGAGAGGCTTCTGGCGTCGAACTCGACCTGGCGAGATCGAATCTCGCGAAATGCGACACTACTTCGGCGAAAAATCCGTCGGCCGCACCTGTGCGTCCGGTCCTATCTTTCCACCACCAGCTTGTTTGGCCTCCTCGGATTTGGTTGCTTCCTGAACCTCCGGGTCGGCCAGCATCGCGTCCCAGAGTTGCTTTTAGCTTCACTCCCGGCTGGGAATGAGCGCCACGAGTGCTCTGCAGATGTGTTGATCCCAATCGGCTGCCCCCTCAGGTACCCAGTAACCTTACGACCTGCTGCAGATCGTGTTTGGCTAACAGCTTTGAATAGATGTCTCGAAAACCGCGATTCCAGTGCCGGCAATCTGCCCGGTACAGTGTGATAAATGCGAAGCTCGAAGACGCGATTGCTGTCGGCCTCACGTGGTCAATGTGAGCAAGGCGGGCAGGAATGAGCGATCCGGCGGTGAAAAGAAAGTAGGGCAATGGCGCAAACACTGCATCCTTGGATTTCCCGCCATGCCTTTTTTGAATTTCCAGCAGTTGAATGTCATCGATGCTCCTTCCCAGACGACGCGAACCGAGTGTCCCACCGCGCGCGGCGCTCCTACTTAGACCAGGGGCGGAACCACGCCGTTGCTGCGCGCGTACGCGATCGACTGCCCCAGATGCTCGTGTTGATCTTCGAGAATCAGCATCAGCGCGCCCTGCTTCGTCATGTCTCTTCCGAACAGTTTCACCGGCGCCTGCAGGTCGTTGTCGGAAAGTGCCGTAATCGCTTTTTGCAGATTGACGTAAGAAGCCTTCAGAGCTTCCTGCAATTTCTCCGGATCGGTGATGGGCGCGGGCTATGCCCCGTATTCGGTGTGCCCGAAAGCACGCCGACGAGCATGCCGTTCTCCTTAACGATCAGGTTGAACACGTCGCCGACGGAGCGAACGCCCTGGCCGGGCTTCCAGTCGTACTTGCCCGACATAACGCGCGCGAGTCCGGTGAATTTGTCGGAAAGCGTTCCGGCATCTTTTCCGAAGGCGGCCTGCATTCCTGCCGGCTGCGCCTGCGCCAACGGCACCATCAGAGCGACCGCAAGCGCGCACACTCCGTACTGAGTCAGAATCTTCTTCATGTGGAACTCCTCTAGGTCGCTAAACGACTCTACTGCTCGTTCCTGCTGACTGGACAATATGCCGCGAAGAACCAGTGTTTGCAGGAAAAGTGACATGCGGTGTCCGAAATGAGACAAGCGGTCAGAGTTGGCCGTCAAATACTGGTGCCACGGATCATCGAGTGTGCTTGCTTACATCCTAGAAGACTTTCCTGGCAGGAGACTTTAACCCTGTGACCAAGGTTTCGGAATCTATTTCCTCCGAGGTATTGCTTCCGACGCATCAGCAAGCGCATATGCCGTCACAGCCATCACCGCTGCATTCTCATTCAATTGCTGCACATTCACCTTATCAAGAGTGTCCGCGGCAGAATGATGATAGCTAAAGTAGAACCGCGAATCCTGCGAGGGACTGAGACCGGGAACGCCGAGCTGGACCATACCGGCGATATCCTCGGCGGTTACCTCGTCAGATCTGGTGAGAACGCTTGCTCCAATCGGTGCCAGTGCGTTCGCAACGGGCGCGAGATATCTGGCAGCCTCAGGCGCGCCAAAGAAACTGAGGCCTGTTGGATGGTCGCAGCCTAAGTCGCTTTCCAGCGCCGCTATGTGATAAGTGAGTTCGCTGGAGTGTTCCTGGAGATATGTTGTCGCCGCCACTGACGCCGAACTCCTCATTCATCCAGGCGACAAAACGGATTGTGCGTTTTGGATGGATGTTCAGTGACTGCAACAAATGGATCGTCTGCATTGAAATAGCGACCGGCGCCATCGTCGATCGCACCTGTCCCAAGATCCCATGAATCCAGATGTCCGGAGACCAATACAACCTCTTCGGGGTGTTCCTGACCCCTTCCAATCCGCGATTACGTCGTAGCTGCTTGTCGGAGGAAGAGTTTTCGGCGTAAGAGTGAGCCGCATCGTCACGGGTCCTTGTTTTGACAGGTCGCGCCAACAGATCTGCATCCTCTGCGGTAATTGCAGCTGCGGGAACCTTGTCGGCTCTCCTCGCCGTACAAAGTCAGACCTGTGTGCGGAAGTCGAAAGTCTCCGCCGCCCAGAGAGCGAACCAGCACAGCTGCGGCTCCAAGCGACCCGCCAAACGATGGGCCGACGCCACGATAAGCTGGGGATTTTGCCCATACGCATCAAGACCAAACCCTTGCGCAGTTAATTCCTTTATCGAAAGGCTTGTTGAACAGGACGATCTTTCCCTTGACTTCACCAACGGGCAAGCTCCTCAATTCTGCAAAGGAGCCTACGACCATCACATTTGCAGTAAGACCATCCTCCGACGTTGGCGCAGAGTTTCCCAATGCTGTGACAACGATCTTCTGCGTTGTCCCCGGCGGCATTCCCGGCCACCGGGTTAAGACTGCGTCTTCCTTTCCTCGTACCCAATGAGGAACAGTCGTTTTTTCCAGCGTGACGCTCGTCCCCATCTCCCGCATCTTGGCAGCTACCCATTCGACAGCGGCCTGAGCCTGCAGCGAACCACTGAGCCTCGGACCTATATTGTCCGTGAGGTGCGCAAGCATGTTGTATGCATTCGGGTCCGTCATTGCCGCATCGCGGATGCGCCCCCATGGTTGCAAACCGTTCTGCCGTCCATGGTCTCCAGTCTGAATCGGTAAGGCTGGTTAAACGGTCCAGAAAGGAGTTAGGTGGCGGAGTGCTCGCGGGCGCGTTTTGAGCCCAGCAGTTCAACACAAAGAATGCAGCAACTATAGGTGAAGCAAAGAGACGGTTTTCATAGACTGTTTCCGGTACGATACCTTTTCTGTCGAAAATCTTCTCCCGCCTTAGTCCGCAGTTTGAGCAGCTAGGTCGTTCATCCGGTCTCGTGTCGGCTGGAGAACTCCACGTTCGATCTGGTGTACAAGGTCTGTAATTGTGGCGTTCATATGTACCGGCACTCCGGACGCGTGGCCTAACGTCACCACATAGCCGTTGATGAAGTCGATCTCAGTCTTCCGGCCGCGCTCGAAGTCCTGGAGCATCGAGGGTTTGACGTCCCCGTAGAAGGCAATCATTGCTTCGACCCACGACTCATAGCGTTCCTCTGCGGCGACATTGCTCGGCCATCCGGGCGGAATCGGGTCCACGGCCAGGCGCTCCAGCCGAGTGCCGGTTGCAAGTGCCACGGACAACGCCTCCTCGTACGTCCGTCGGAAGACCTTCTTGCCTGCCTCCGTTTCCATGTACTGACGCATGGTTTGAGAACAGAGCGCGCCGAGGGTTGTAACCGAGCAGTTGATCAGCAGCTTCGACCAGATGGCACCAGTCAGGTTTGAAGATACCTTGACCTCAATCGCTCGACCTAAGGCGCGCGCAACCCGCTCGACGCGCTCACTGACACCACCAGCAAGTTCGCCTATCAGCTAGATGCCCGGCATTCTTCTGCTCGTAGACGCCGGGTTCTACCATCGTGGCACCAAGATTTGAGAATCCACCAAGGATCTTATCTTCGCCTAGACGATCCGCAAGCACCCGTGCAACGCCGCCGTTCTGTATAGGCAATATAACTCCTTCGGGGGCAAGTAGGCCCACCACGTGGGGCGCGACTTCCAGCGCGTCCTGCGCTTTGGTGGCCAGCAGGATCAGGTCAAACTGGTCTCCCTTTCCGTAGTCCTCAACTGCGGCAACGTCGATAGCGTCTGCCCTCACCTCTCCTCCGATGCCGGACACTCGCAGGCCCGATCTGCGCAATGCCTCCGCGGAATCGGTATTGCGAGCCGCAAGCCGGACGGGCAGTCCTGTGCGGATGGCACGCGCCGCAATTGTTCCGCCCAACGCGCCGATGCCCACTATCAGTATTTGCATTTGAAGTCTCCAAGATGCCCGCGATGAGACTGAATCCCGCCAGTTGCGACTTGCTCCAAACAAGCCATGGCCCAGGCGTCGCAACGCGGGCGATCCAGTCGTCCAAGGTCCGGATGGTGTAGCTTGGCGTCCCGTCCGCGCATGTGGGCGCTCTCGACGGGTCTATGACACGAGCGCGGACGGCGGCACCTCGATTTCGCCGCTTGCGATGTAGGCCGTGGCACCACCAACGCTGACAGAGGTCACGACGCCGTCGCTCTTACGCGCCTCCGCTTCGATTTCGCTTCGGCGCCCCATCGAGACGCCTTGCTGGATCGAAAGGCGATAGGCCGTCCCGCCAAAATCGGGCTTCGATGCCATGGCGCCCGACGAGGGCGGCACAAGCGCTGCCCGTCGCGGAATCTTCTTCGATGCCCAGCGCGGGTGCCCACATGCGAGCATAGAGCTTGCCGCCATCCCGTAGATTTCCCGCGAAGAAGAAGATGTGGGGAGACCACGCTCGCGAGAGCGTTGCCGCCCAGGCAGCCCGATTGATCGCCGCCCGATCGACCACCTCGTTCGAGTTCAGTTGCGCAAAACAGAATGGAACACCGGCGCCCGCGAAAAAGACTTGGCTCACCTCGGCGGGCTCGACGGATAGGACGGCGGCGAGATCAGTCGGAGAAGGTGCGCCGGTCGGTGCCTCGATCTTCCCCGATAACGTCAACGTGCCGTGGAACCCCCGTTTCGCTGAGCGACATCGACCATCACGGGACCGACATTCTCCTCCAGAATGAGCCGGATTGGATCACTAAGCCGTACGTGCTGTTTCATCACGAGCGCACAGGCTGTGCCGACCGAGGGATGCCCCGCAAAGTCGAGCTCCGCCCGAGGTGTGAAGATGCGCACCCGACAGTGTTTGCAGGATCGTTCTTCGGCAGGACGAAGGTCGTTTCGCCGAAATTGAATTCGCGAGCAATCTTCTGCATGCCCTCGGTCGAAATGCCGGCCGCGTCAGGCAGAACCGCCAGTTGATTACCGCCGAACGGTGTCGAACTGAAAACATCGACGATGTGAAATGTGTACTTCATGAGATCACCCTCCGTGTCGTCGCCTCAAGCCTTGACGACGAGGTCGATCTCAACGCAGGCCCCAAGCGGCAGCGCGGCCACCGCGATCGTCGTGCGGGCGGGAAAGGGCTGACTGAAATGCTTTGCGTAGATGCCATTCATCGCGGCGAAGTCACTCATGCTCGTGAGAAACACACCGGCGCGCACGACATCATCGAAACTCTTGCCGGCCGCCTTGAGAACCGCCGAGAGATTCTGGAAGACGCGCTCCGTCTCGGCCACAATGCCCCCTCGACCACCTTGCCAGTGGCCGGGTCTTGGGCGACCTGTCCGCTGAAGTAGAGGAAACCACCGACTTCGATCGCCTGGGAAAACGGGCCGACCGGCGGCGCGAGTTCCGGCGAGGTAATTGCGGTCTTGCTCATGGCAAACTCCTGTGGATACTGGGTTAGCTACTGACTTCACCTAAAAGTTGCCCTCGTTTACTTGCCGATTTTCCGCGGCGAAGGTCAGTTGTGACTGTATTTCGTCCAGGTAACCGATAAGATCTTCCATTGCCCATCAATTTTGCGTACCTGCCAGTGTTCGAGGCCTGAATGATGAATCTTGTCGTTGATGACAAAATCATAATTAAATGTCACTAATCCAAGGTCGCCGTCCTGGCGAATCTCTATGTTTTGAAACTTCTCTTCGAGTTTGTCCTTTGACGTGGCGAGCAATGTCACAAATCCATCGAGTGCGCTCGGGCCAATCCCATCGAACTGGGCGTTAAGTTTTCGAGCGTTATCAACAGATTCCTGGTTGTCAATCGAATGAAAGAGCACATTGGGATACAGCATGAGCTTCGTCAGGGCGTAGCCGATCCTTGTGGATAATGTCCTGACGGAACTCCTCCAGCAAGCTTGCCAATTTTCGTGATGTCATCGGCATTGGAATTGAATTTGAGCTCCTGGCCCTGCGCGAATGCTTGAGTGATCAAGCCGCAAGTAAGAAGCATGATGAATACTGCGCCCAGCTTTCTTTTTGTTCATCTAACCATTTTCCTTTCACGTTCAGGTCAATCGCTTTTCAAACCAATGGTGAGCATACGGCTCTGCATTAAAAGGATTGACTTCGCTGTATCCCGAGGCTCGATAGAGCGAAATGGCTTCGCTCAAAGCTCTGTTTGTCTCAAGCCGAACTACATGAATACCTGCCTTTGCAGCTAACCGTTCAAGTTCAGTTGGGATTCGGCGGCCCACGCCGACTCCACGCACCTCACGAGCAACCCACATTCTTTTCAATTCGGCGATTTGGTTGTTGCCGAACTTCGAAGCTCCGCAGCCGATCGGTTCTCCACAACGTCTGGCGACTACCAAGACGCCTCTTGGCTCCGTGAGTTCACGAGCATTTGCTGAAATGCTTCGGTCTGGGTCAAACCCGCCGTCGAAACGATCATTTAATTCACCGAAATATTGTTTGAAGCACCAAGCGGCATCAACAGTCGTGGGATCTTCTAATATCAAAGTGAATCATTGCCCGTTCTGATAAAAATCCGGCCGCGGATGATCTCGATTTCGTTCGCTTCTTCTTGTAGGTCCTGTAGGCCCACGGCGTCATCGCAGCGTTCTGGCGATGCTTTGCTCACTGTCCTGCTCGCGGAACAATATGCCGCCAAGAACCGGTGTTTGTAGGGAAAGTGACATGTGGTGTCCGAAATGGGACAAGCGGTCAGAGTTGGCCGTCAAATACTGTTGCCCTTCTGCAGCTGCGACGGTCGTGAGGTTGCCCGCGTTTTGTCAGCTACTTCCCGATTGCCAGCTCGCAAATCTGTCCCGATGGGCCGGTGAAATTGCTTTGCCGAGAAAACTTGGCGCTCTCGACGGACGTGTCCTCAGTGATGTGTCCTTCGAAGGTTCAGCTATAATCCGTGCCGGAGGGGTCGACACACCCATTGCTGCAGGCCACACCAGATATGGGACGGACGAGATGGATTTTGATCCTGTGTGCGTGGACGATTGTAGGACTGTTGTTCACGGTGCGCGGAGATCGTGGTGGCGAAGGTTCACGGCGGTGCACGTCAGCTGGGTGATCGTGGGTGCGATCGAACTCGTCTACTGGAACGTATGGGCGGCGTGCACACCGCTCGTGATTGGCTCTGGCAAAACGGTTCCCGTTGACGGGGCCGAGGTTTGTACCTCATATAGCGATCCACACGATCACGTCGTTTATGATGGCTCCCTGGGATCGATCACCGCATACTTTCTGAGCCATGGACTTCTGCGGTTAGTTCTTCGCATAACCGATCCTGGTGCGCCACCCCTTCTCCCGACGTTCACAGTCAGTGTTCTGTCGATGAGCTTCACTGGCGTGCTTACATACTGGTTAGTTGTGGGGCTGTATCAGTCGATCCACTTTTACCAGGCCGCTATGGAGCGTCAGACTCAGAGCGGCGCAACTGGAGACGCAGCTCTCCCATGCCGAACTTGAGAACCTTAAGAGCCAGTTACATCCGCACTTTTTGTTCAACAGTCTTCACACCATTGGAGTCCTGATGCAGGAAGACGTCGATGCTGCGAGCCATCTGCTGGTCTGCCTCGGCGACTTGCTGCGCATGGCCCTCGAACGGCGGGAGAACGAGATCACCTTGCAGAGCGAGCTCGAGTTCGTCGGCAAGTATCTGGAGATCGAACAGACACGCTTTCATGATCGGCTTGAAAGTTCACATGGACGTGCCACCTGACCTTCTCGCAGTCTATGTACCGAGCCTGGCGCTTCAGCCACTGGTTGAGAATGCCATCAAGCACGGCATCAGCGTCGATTCCGCCGCAGGCCGGCTAGAGATCGCTGCGCAGACGCCACAACGGCAGAGTTTGGCTCTGCGTCCGCGATGATGGCCCGGGTCCGGCACCGGGATCGCGCCTGCGATTCGGCGTCGGACTCACCAATGTCCAGTCACGCTTGAAACAGCTCTACGGGGACGAGTCGTCGCTGGAACTTACCGGGGGCGACGGTCGAGGCTGTGAGGCCATCATCACCATTCCACTGCGGAGTTCGCATGAAGACGCGAGTCCTCATCGTCGATGACGAACCGATCGCCCGGCGCGGTATCCGTCGCTATCTGGCCGAACACAACGGCATTGAAGTTGTAGGCGAGGCGGCGAACGGAATAAGTGCGGTGGAGCAGATCAATGAACTTCATCCCGACATCGTTTTCTCGATGTGCAGATGCCTGATCTGGATGGTTTTGGAGTCATCGAAAATGTGGAGCCATCGACCGGCCCCGCTCCCGTTTATATCTTCGTCACGGCTCACGATGCGCACGCCATTCGTGCATTCGAAGTGCACGCTGTTGACTATCTCTTGAAACCGTATGATAAGGAGCGATTTGCCAAGGCCCTGGTTCACGCACTCCAGGTCGTCGAACAGCGCGGGAAAGCAAATCGAGGTCTCGAACCACTGCTCCAATCCCTCCGTAGTCTCCGCCCGTTGGAACGCTTTGTGGTGAAGGACAAGAAGCGGATTTTCTTTGTTCCCGTTTCCAACGTTTTGTGGATCGAAGCCACGGGAAACTATGCCTGCATACACACCGCCAGCGACAGTCACCTGTTGCGGGAAACCCTGGCACACCTGGAAGAGAAGCTGGCGCCACACCACTTCATCCGCGTGCGGAAATCGGCCATCGTGAACGGCGCCTGCATTAGCGAGATTCGTCCGATGTTCGATGGGGTTTACGACATCGTACTGGCAGAAGGAACGGTGGTCACGTCGAGCCGCAGATACGCTCACAAGTTACGGGCGCTGCTGGAATCCTAGTCTTGGCAACTGGGATGTAAATTGGCGCGTCGGCGTGCCTTGAGCGAAGAGCAGACTCCCCGCGTTATTGTTTTTCAGGAAGGTGTGCCAGAAGAAGAAGAGCAAAAGAGACCGGCTTTTTGTGGCGGCCCTAAGCCGGTATGTCGTTCGCCTTCGAGCACGACCGTTGAGCTATCATCCAATCGTTCTCCCGGCTAGGCCTTGCGGAGAACATGCGGGTTGACTTCCGTGCGGGCAGCAAGGAGGAAAACTCGTGAAGCTTTTCAGGAAACCAAACCTTCACAGGGTTCTGCTGGTAACGACTTCACTGGTGCGAGGCCATCGCCACCGTCGGTCAACTCAAGAAACAAAGCTAAAGCAGTGGTGCTGGCGGCTAAGGCAGCAAGCGTGGGGGTTGGCGCTCCAGGCGATCGAAGGCACCGATCCATTTCAGCCAAGCAAGCCTTAGTGTCCTTCCTTGGGTTGCATGAGCGATCTGACACCCGGGCTGAGGATGGCAGGTTGGAGGAGAAAACCAAGAAGTTCTATCGCAATGGCTGGCGCCCACTCAAAGCGACACCCGTTGCGGGAATGCGAGCCTGACCAAAATCACTGCGGAGATTTCGCTGAGCAACTGGAAATTTCCAGGCTCCGGCCGCGAATGCCACTGTGGCGCTCTGAGGACGCGCCGCGACGAATGCTGCCGTACAAAGCAGAGGAGTGGAAGGTGATCGGCCACGCTCCGAAAATCAAAATGATGAAAGAGCACGGTCGACATCTTCGTCTTGACGATGAAGCGGAAAGGAAACTGACGATGGGAAGCTTGGCTTGCAACTGGCGCCCAAGAACTCAGTGATCTTTTCCGTGGACATCGTCATCTTGATGCGCGACACGGGAATGAGGAACGAAAGAGAACTCTTCCGGATGCGTATCGAGAATCTGGACTGGCAAAACCGCGTGATCTTTGTGCCAGACAGCAAGACCGCAGAAGGGCGACGACTGGTTCCGATGAGCGGGCGAGTCTTCGAAATTCTGCGGACCAGGTGCGATGCAAGACAGGAGGGTTGGGTATTTCCGTCGAAGCGCTCCGCATCTGGGCATCTGAGGTCAATCTGCAATCTCTTCCGAAAAGCGCGCAACAAAGCGAGGCCTTCCGAAAGAGCTGGTTCTTTACTGTGCGCGACATGACTACGGCACGCGAGTTCTGATGCGAACCGGCAACCTTGCTGGCCGTAATGAGAACGATGGGGCACCGCGACGTAAAGACTGGCGATGCACGTATCAGCACCCGGAGTTTGAAATCGTGCGCGCGGCGCTCGACTACCGTCCGCCAAACTCTGAATGCAGTGGTAGCAAATAGAGATTACGACACCTTTTGCGACACACCAAGAAAGCCACAATCTCCGGCAAGTCATTGAACGCTTGGCGAATCGGAGAACATGGAATCACTTAGCCGTATAATCGGCCGTCAGGTCATAAACTGAGCGGGCCCTAGGATGGTGTCACTCAACCCTGAGATCTACCAAATAGACTGCCGCACCCGGAGCTCTAGCAGGATGATCCGAGCTATGAGAATTCTATATATAAATCAATGACGTTGCAGTGGACGAGGAGGCCCTGAGCGAGAGCGGAAGCATTTTAAAATCGGTCCCACCCAGTGTTCTATAAGTAAGCGAAATCCAGAACTGCACCTTCAAAAAGGAGACCCGAATGCCCGCTTGATTCGCAGGCCGATTTCTTCGGCCCGCGCCGATTCTTGACGATGTGAAGTTGGGCGTCGAACGGATCCGCGTCCGGCATGTCCGCATTCTGAGGCGCCGTGGCATCAACTGCGGCGCGGGTCCAACCCAGGCGGTATCAGAGCAGATCAGGCAGCTGCGGTGCGGGCATCCCCACTGGCGCCCGCTGGGAGTTGTTTTGGCAGGATGCGCGCTTCGGCCCGGCAAAATCGGCAGTTAGGTAGCTGAAACCATGTGCCGGACTCTGGGATTGCCGCGCACATAGCTTCTGCAGCTCCTTCCCTCCAGTTCGGCGATCGAGCAAGTGTCATCCGCTCATGCTGATCGGAGGTGTCTGGCAGCTCCAACGAACCTCACAATGAACGCCCCGGACGTAAACGACCTCGGAGTCTCCAGGTCGCGGAAGATGCCCCACCGCGTAGCTCCATCGCGGCGGCGAATGCGTCCGTAGCGCCAGGAATCGCCTTGAGGAATCTTTCGCATTTTCCGGAGCTCACTTCACACCCAAACGGTGACCAACACCGGGCCAGAGTCGTAACCAGCGGAAGGGCATCTGGCTTCCAGGTCGGGCAGCGCCGCCAATGGTTCCAGGCCCGTGGACGTTGCCCAGCTGAGCTGCCGCGGGCAACCTGCCGCGAGAAACAAAGCTAGTGCCGCTGTCGCGCATCGTCCCGGCGCCCATATGCGAGCAGCGGCGGCACGCAGCCTGAACTGTGCGGCGACCGTGCCCTACGCTGTCACTAATCCGGCGGCAACACAGCGCCTTGTTGTACTCGCTGGGGCACAGTCGAGACCGACAGGACGCGAGAGCCCGCACCCAGGTCAGGAGCGTGATTAAGGATAAGCACATTGACCAGAGATGAACACGATCCAAGCCGCTCCGCCGACAAAAGTAGCGGCGGCACAACGCGGAAAGAACCCGACCGAAGCTCGCAGCGAGGGTCGCGAAGCTCGCGGTAAATCGCCACGCCGGCGAGGAGACCACAATCTCCGCGGACCACCGCGCCCGCGCACGTATCGCCAGTAATCAGGCAATATCAGCACTCGACTCACTTGGCACCGAGGCAACCGATATCAACTCGAGCATTGGTGATCCCGAAAACAATTGAGCTCTTCTTCACATCGCGAGCGATGAGAGGCAGCAAGGCCGTGAGCGGCTGTCGCGAAGAAGAAGACGACCACTCCTGTTCGAAGCTGGCAGGTCAGCGAAATGGCCGCGAGTAGCTGAAGATATCGAAGCCCTGCAAAACCGCGCCACCCCAGACGGTTCTCGGGCAGTGCGCTAAGTCCGGCTTGGGGACCACTCTGTTTCCCATCGCCGCAATCGCTGCGATAACGCCGATGAAGGAAGCCGCGTTCAGCAGAAAGGCGGTACCCACGCCCTGCCGCTGCTACGATGAAACCAGCAAGTCCAGGTCCCCACGGCGCGTGCAAGGTTGAATTCGATGCCGTTCAATGCCGAGGCAGCCGGAAGATCTTCTTTGGGTACAACTTCGGGCAAGACGGCACGCGCAAGTAGGGGTCTCAAATGCATCGCCGGCTGAGAGTGCAAAAGTCAGGATGAGCAGCAAAAGCGGAGTTACCCAACCAGAGATCGTGAGCAGAGCAACGGTGATTGCAACCGCGAGCATCCAGGTTTCGGTGTAAAGGGATTGAGTCTGCGGCGATCGACGATGTCACCAATCGCTCCAGCCGGAAGCGCGAATATGAAAAAGGGGAAGGGCGGACGCTGTCTGGATCAAAGCGTACGTACATCGGCCCAGCGTTGAGAGAGATCATCAGCCAGGCCGCGCCCACTACTCCCGGCATGAATGTGCCGACATCAGAGACGACAACGTCGGCGAGAAGGAGATTACGAAATATGGGCGTGCGTAACGGCCGCCAGAGGCTCGGTGTCGATCGAGCAGATGAGTCAGCCATGTTTCCGCCCAATGAAACGGGGAGTCCTTTCGTTGGATCAGTTGAATACCGAGAGTGCGACTCTTGGCCACTTGTTCGAGGGCTCTTCGATCGGACTTGAGGCGGGCCATAGCTCTCATCCCCTGAATTGTTACCACGAAGAAGCGGCCCAGGGCGGCAGGATCCTCCTTGGGCGACAGTTCGCCCTGCTTTTGCGCCTCGCCGAAGCGCCTGCACAAAGATCGCTTCTACTCGGACCTGGTTGTCCCGTAGAAAGTCCTTGACCACGGCATCCTTCGGGTCGCGCTGCAGGTTGGCACTGAGCAATAGGCACCCGCGTTCGTGCTGTTCACGTAGTTTCCTCGGCCAAGCCATATAGAAGCTTGGCAAAACCGTCCTTTACAGAAGGGATGTCGTCAAACATCCGCTGCATTTCGCCGTTGGTTTGATCCCGGTAATAGGCGAGAGCCTTCAGGTACAGGCTGCGTTTGTCTCCGAACGTATCGTAGAGGCTCTGTTTGGCGATTCCCATTTCCTTCATGAGTGCTTCAAGGGAGGTGTTTTCGTAACCTGAGCGCCAAAAAGCCGCATTGCCTTGTCTAAGGCGCGGGCGGGATCGAATTCCTTGGATCGGGCCATATCTAGACTTCCCAGTCTACAACCACGCAGCTTGACATTGCTCATTCTAGACCGTATAGTCTGGAAACGTCTTGAGGGGTCGGTGATTTCGGCGATGATCGCTCTGAAGAAAACCGCGAACATACTCCGAAACGACGCGTGTGGAGGAACTCAAATGCGGACGAGCCTCAAACTGGAAATAACAGCCCTTTTTCTTGCTATTCTCCTGGCGCCATCTTTTCGGGCGACAGCGCAAACACAGAACCCTCGCAACACCATCGACTCGCGGTTCGCGGACGTCGAAGGAACCAAACTCCACTACCTCACTGCCGGCCACGGCCCCGCCGTCATCCTGCTGCATGGGTACACACAAACATCCCACATGTGGCGGCCCCTAATTCCTAAACTCACGGAAAGATTCACCGTCATTGCACCGGATCTACCCGGAATCGGCGATTCCGCGATTCCCAAAGATGGCCTCGACATGAAGACCGCAGCTATCCGCGTCCATGAGCTTGCGAAGTCGCTCGGCATTACCAAGGCGCGGGTCGTCGGGCACGATATCGGCCTCATGGTTGCATACGCCTATGCTGCGCAGTTTCCCAGCGAAGTTGAGAAGCTGGTGGTAATGGACGCTTTCCTTCCTGGCGTCCCGGGATGGGAACTCGCCTATGACAATCCCGACTTTTGGCATTTTCGTTTTCATGGTCCGACGCCAGAAGCCCTGGTGCAAGGACGCGAGAAGATTTACTTCGCATACTTCTGGAACGACTTGGCCGCGGACAAAACGCGCTCCCTTCCCGTCGCAGACCGTGAGTCCTATGTCGCCGCCTATTCACGTCCTGGGCGGATGCGCGCGGGCTGGGCGTACTTCGCTGCCTGGCCAGACACGGCTAAGGACTTCGCCCAGATGGCCCAAACGCAATTAACCATGCCCGTCTTATCAATAGCGGGCGCAAAGGCCAGCGCGGCGATCCTCGGCCCGCAGATGAAGCGAGTCGCAACCAATGTGACGGTGATCGAACTAAAGGACACCGGCCATTGGCTGATGGGAAGAACGCCCCAAGGAAACCATGGATGCCCTGGTTGGCTTCCTGTGACATCGTGACCTTCAATGATTCTGTAGTGCTCGTTTTGATTTGATCGAGGGAGGCCTTCATGAAGAGGCTCTTATGTTTCGCGGGTCGCGCTTCTTTCCGTCGGTTCAGGCGCGACGGCACCGTCGATTCCGGAAATCCGCTTGATCGCCGACGGCAGTGATGAGCGGCGATAAAGGGCGACAACCAGATCGGCAGTTCGAAACTCGCGGGCGTTCACACAAAAGTCCTGGCCGGCAATCCCGCTGCCACAGGCTTTTACTCCATCTTGTTGTTCGTACCTGCGCACACGACAATCCAGGCGCACTCTCATCGTGACGATCGCATGGCGACGGTCGTCTCCGGGAATTGGCAGTTTGGCTATGGTACGCATTTTGACGAAAGCGCTCTGAAGATACTTCCTCCGGGAAGCGTCTATTCAGAACCCGGAGGTCTGAACCATTTCGCGCGCACCACAGACGTCCCTGTGGTCGTGCATATCTGTGGGTTTGGTCCCACGGACACGCGCTATTTCAACCCCACCGACGATCCCGAGTCGATGCACAAGAAATGATTATCGTTCGCTTGTGACTGACATCAGTCATCGGCTGACGGGGGCATGCTGAAGCAAATAGGCTTGATGCTGGGCAAAGCACAAAAGGCGGCGTAGCGCAATGAATCCCGATTCGCCGGGAGAATCGGAGATCATTTCCACGCGCGGGCGCGCAACTATTTGGTACGTTTTTCGCGTAGGACAACATAAAAGGAACGGTCATCGGACTAGCCGAAAGGATCTCTTCGCTCCGGCACGCTGAGACTCATGATCCGTTCGAAGTTTGCCGAGGCGGCGCCCCCACGCAGTGCTCTCTCAGGTTCGCCAGGACCGTACGCGAGGGCCGTTTTGCACGCGGTCGGACTGGAGCAACCTCATGCCGACATCTCATGCAGCAGCCGGTCGCAACTGGTCCCGCCTGCGCGACCTCAGCGCATGTAGCTGCGCATTCACGGCATTCTTGAGCACATTTCCTCATGGTTTCGCTCTTCGTATTTTCCGCACTCCGCCGCGCAAGCCGTGCATAGCTCGGAACAGATACCGCAGACCTGGTGAGCGAATCCAGAGCTGCTCGTCAGCAAGAGTACGCAGGTCCGGCACAATTCAAGACATTCGTTACACAGCCGGATGCAGTCCCTCATCATGATCGGATCTTCGTTCAGGGACTCAGTGCGGCACTGAGAGCACCAGCGTGAACACTGTAAGCACTCCTCGATACATCGCTCAAGTGTTTGATTTGAAATTGTCATTTCATCCTCCACTCTTTATCGGACTCTTGTGTATTCTTACGGGTTCCCGTTGCGGTCTTGCTGCTTGATCGCCGCGACTAGTCGCCGACATGAGAACCGGCGGGTTACTCTCTCAACAGTTGGTGGACGAACGAAATCGCAATCGATCCTTCGCCGACAGACGATGCAACGCGTTTGACATTGCCTGCGCGAACATCCCCGCAGCGAAAACACCGGGCAGACTGGTTTCTAGAAGGTATGGTCGGCGACTGAGAGGCCAGCGTGCGCCGCTCAGCTCCTCGGATGAAAGATCGGGACCTGTCTTAATGAAGCCCTTGTTGTCGAGCACGACGCACCCGTTCAGCCAAGCGGTGTTGGGGTTCGCTCCTGTCATTACGAACACATGAGCGAGCGTTCTTCTCCTCGGTCTTTTCCAGTTTGAGTATTCCGTACCGTGACTCGTTCGAGATGATCAATGCCATCGAGGCCGACAAGTTCGGTATGTACCAGTACGGTGATGTTAGGGGTTTGTTCAATGCGCCGAATCAGGTATTTCGACATTGTGTCAATGAGGCCAGAGCCTCTGACGACTATGTACACGTGCTTTGTGCTCTCAGCCAAAAAACAGCAGCCTGCCCCGCTGCATTTCCACCGCCGACTACCATGACGTCTTCGCCGCTACACACCTGCGCCTCAACAAAAGTTGCGCCATAATAAATGCCCGCACCTTCAAAGCGCGATAAATTCTCAATCGGCAGCTTCCGGTATTTGGCCCCGGTGGCGATGACGATTGCACGCGCTGGGATCCTTGTCCCATCCTCGAGTTCTATTTGATACGGCTTGCGGTCGCAGGTTAGCCGCGTTCCCGTGGTGAGCAGCATCTGCGCTCCAAATTTCTGCGCCTGAGTGTAGGCCCGACCAGCTAGTTCGTTTCCCGAAATTCCGGTTGGAAATCCAAGATAGTTCTCGATTCTCGAACTGGAACCCGCCTGCCCTCCAGGCGAGTAAGTTTCCAGTAGCAAGACCTCGAGTCCCTCAGGGGCGCCATACACGGCAGAGGCGAGGCCTGCTGGCCCTGCGCCCACGATCACCAAATCGCGCACTTGTGTCTCGTCTACCGCCTCGTTGAAACCAAGACAGTTGGCGATCTCGCGATTCGTGGGATTACGCAGTACCGTTTCGCCGCGGCAGATCACCACCGGTGTCTCAGCGACAGAGACATGAAAGTGATCGAAAAGGCTTTCATACGTCAGCTTCGCGTTCCAGATCGATATACGTATATGGGTGGCCGTTCCGTGTCAAGAATTCCTTGATGCGAAGCGTATCGGCGGAATGGCTTGAACCCACCAGGGTTGCATCGCCAATGCCTTGCGCCAGCAACTCTACACGTCGAAGAATGAATGCGCGCATCAGGATCTCGCTGAGTTCGGCATCTGTTTGCACCACAGTGAGGACGCTTTCCCGAGTAAGCTGGATAACTTCCCCATCTTGCCGGGCGCGAATCCGCGCCAGAGCGCGCCGGCCGGAAAGTGGTGTTGATTTCCCCGGTGAACTGACCGGGTCGGACGATCGTAATAAGCGTTTCGGTTGCACATGTCGGTCTGCACCGCCTCTAGTTCGCCTGAGATAACCACGAAAAATGGAATGGCTCGATCCCCTTGTTCGACCAAGACCTCGCCGCTGCGAACTGCGCGCCTGCGGCCGGTGTAGCAACACGTGCGATTTGCACTGAAGTCAGTGTCGGGAAGATCTGGTCGGCACGCGAGGACGTTAGTGGTAGTGGAGTGACCGTTCCGCCATACTTACCATTCTATTTCCCCCAGCCGTGCGAAAGTCTTTTGTCGAAGATCCTTGTGGTTCCACGAGTTCTGCGATGCCGCCCGCCAGGGCCAGAATTCAAACTGTACTTGATAGCGTCCGTTCTCGCGTACTCGCCGGCACAAGCGTCGGAAGTACGACTGCACAAACGTTATCCGGGCCTGAGATGCGGAAATGGCTTTTCTCTCTCGCCGGATCGAACAGACTTGGCGCAACGAGATTCTCCATCCTGGCAGTAGTCCCTCAAGCTCGTCGAGAATCTTTCGACCTCGCAAAGTGAGCTCGAAGCCATTCGGCGATCGAATCAGAAGATCATCCTTGAAACATCGCGCGTGCAGCGCTGCAGGGCCCGACTGCCTACGGCGGGCTGACTGAGCGAACAGTCGGGATGCTGCTGCGGTAATGCTTCTCCTCGGCAATCGCGGCAAAGCGTGACCAGCAGATTCAAATCCGCCTGACGTACTTCTCTAGACGCATAGACATCATGCTTTATTATGCATGATTCGCATGTGGTGTCTGCTCATCTTTAGCTCTGTAAGTCGATAGAACTGCACAGACGGAGAAAATCAATGGCACGAGAAAACGGTTTCGAGAATAAGCGGGTGGTCATCGTAGGTGGGTCATCGGGATTCGGTTTGGCAGTCGCCGAAGAGGTGGCATCGCAGGGATCTGAGGTCGTCATCGTCTCCAGCAACGCAGAACGAGTTCAGGCAAGCTCATTCAATCCATCGGAGGAAAGACACAGGACAAGCGTTGACGTCTCGGATGAAGGGGCGGTGGAAAGCTTCTTCAAAAACCTGGGCGCCTTTGATCACCTGGTTTTCACTGCAGGTGACAGCCCTGCACGTGCACGAGCTTGCTCTCACGAGTATCTCGAAGCAGGCAGACGCGCGTTTGAACTCCGCTATTGGTCTGCACTTTCGCCACGGCTCCAAATACGGATGGAGTCCGCAGATCGAAAGGGCGGCTCTGTTGTTCCCCACAACTGAATCGCCGGGCCAGCGCCCACGAGTGGATGGGTAATCGCCGCAAGTGTCTGTGGAACTATCGAAGCGTTAACACGTGCCTTGGCCGTTGAAGCTGGCACCGATCCGGGTTAACGCTGTATCGCCCTGGAGTCGTCCGGACGAACCTGTGGCAGAACATGAACCCATCAGAAAGGGCAGCAGCTCTTTGGAAAGCGTCGGCGAGCGGCTGCCGGTGGGGCGAGTCGCGCGGCAGCTCGCGACACTGCACAAGCCTACCTATTCTTGTATTGAAGTGAAGGTTTCGGCAACCGCCTTCGGCATCTCGTTGTAGTCGATGGCGTGTCGCAGCCCTGGTTTACACCGTAAGAGCGTCGGATTGGGCACAGCCGACGAGCTCTTTCACAGAGGAGAGAACCAGCAGGTATCGCCGTCTCAGAAGCAGTGAACCACTTCTGGTTGCGCAGAGGCACAGGGTCAATCTGAAGCCGCAATACGACTTCATCGTCTGTGGCTCAGGCTCATCGGGGTCAGGCGGATAGCGCGCCGCCCATGGGCCGAAAATCCCGACGTCAGCGTGCTCTACCTGAAGCAGGCGGCAGCGACGAGGTGCCAAGCGTGACAGAAGCGGCTCGTTGGGTTGAAACCCAGGGACCGAGCGCGATTGGGGGTTTCTGGGCCAACCCAATCCACATCTCAAGGGGCGTTCCATGCCGCTCAGTATGGGCAAGGTGCTGGCGGGAGTGGATCGAGCATCACCGGCTGTCAGCACGCGACAGAAGAATGATTGGGATTTCTTTGCATCTGGGAGTGCAGCGACACAGCATGGAACTATGAGTCGGTACTAAGATCTATCGCCGGATTGAAGACTGGCAGGGCAGCACCAGACCCCACGCGCTGCGGGACCGGTGGCTTTGGCTTTTTGTGCAGTCCGCGCCCGACTGAACTGATTGCTCCCGCCATGGTGGAAGGAGCGCGTTCCATCGGGATGCCGATTTTCGATAGCAACAATGGCTTACGATGGAAGACGGCGGCGGGCTGATTATCGATGTGCTCAGACGCGACGGAAAGCGCCTATCCGTCTTTCGAAACTTATGCCTTCCCCGCTACGACCGGGTCTAATTCGATTCACGCACGGTATGTCGGTTACCAAGCTTTTATCCCAGACGGAAATTGTCGCACCGGTGTAGAGATCGCTTGTGACGGCGCCAACGGATTATGCGGCTTTTTGATTTCGAGGTTGTTCTTTCGTTGGGTGCGACGCACACGCCAAAGGTGCTTGATGTTTTCTGGGATTGGCGATGAGGTTGAGCCACGACGCCTCGCGCATACCGGCTGTGCAGAGCACCTTCCAGGGTGTAAGCAGTGAATTTCTGGTGACCACCTTTGCTGTTGGGTATGCGAGATTAGGAACCGCTTGCTCCCGCAACAATGGAGGTGAGGCAACATTCTTCTGGAAGAGCAACCTGCCTTAACACTCCGGATTTGCAGACCCGCCAGGCGGAAGGTCCACGTGCAGCGCCGAGACAGGTTAAGTCTAATCCACCCAGGTTCCTGACGTTGTATGCAGGTGTCGTACGCCCTGTCGCGGTTGGGATTCGTCAGACCGGACCTAACCCCACGACCTATCCAGATCGAGGCCAATACGGGCTTATCCCACCCGGATGATATAGCCGCCGCAGTAGCGCACGGAACTTTGTCGCGAGATCGGCAATTGGCGGCGCTTCGACCCTTCACAAAACGCGAAGTCATGCTCTGCAACCTGAGGAGCTGCACTAGAGGCAGACTCTATTCGCGATGCGGCCTCCACTACCACCATCAGACGTGTACTTCGAAAATGGGGCGCGATGCGATGGTTCGCGGACGGTCAACTTAAGGTCTGGTGGGATCGAAAACCTTCGCATTGCAGAGACGGCCCGACCGCGCCGCGCGGCACATTTCACCGGCAATACCATGGCTCCCGCATCATCATCGGCGAGCGCGCCGTGAAATCCTCCGATAAACACAAACCTGTAAGCAGAGATGTAGATGAAAGGAGATCAGGTGATGAGTGAAGTATCAATTCAGACGTTAATCGCCGCAAAGCAGTCGTATCGGCGGTGCTGAGGCAGCTAAACCAAGAACAGATTGAGGACGCTGTCGCTTGTTTCACCACGGATTTTCGGTACAAGGATCACGGCATTGGATTGGAGTTTAGGGACAAAGAGCGTTTGACCGAATTCTTCCGGAAAACACGGGAGCTTTATCCAGATTACTTTCTGCAGGCCGACCAGACGTTCGTGAGCGGCGAGCATGTGATCACGCAGTGGACACTTCAGTCACTATCACCGAGCCTTCTACGCTGGACTCACCAGAAGCGATTCCTATTTCGATAGCTGGAGTCTCTGATCGTGCCGTACTGATAACGGCAAAATTGCTGACTGGGCTGATTACTACGACGGTTTGACCTCCCGGCGCACAGCCCCTGGCCGCACACTTTACGGAATGGATCGAATACTAAACTGGCGGAGGGTTCTCAGCCCGTGTTTGCATCTTCGTCGTCAACCGAGAAGTTCGCGCGATGGCACCCGCGCAGCAAACGCCACGCCTGACTGGGCCAGACAACGTAACGATGATCTCTGAGGATCGAGCTGGTCTGCCCTGTCACTCGGGAGAGTCGTCATCACCTCGAAAGGTGACCTCGCGGGACCAGGCAACCGTCGGAGCCGGAGCAACCTCCCGCTTGGCAGGCCAAACGCCCGGACAAACAGTACTTATTGTAAAAGCGCAAAGGCCGAGGTCCGCACGCTTGGAACGGCGCAGACGCACTGGTAAATTTGATCTTCACTTCGTTGAGATCGCTTTCTTCCAGCGTCACCGGATGATTGATCGCAACCAGATGTTGCGCCGCGTCGGTTTGCATCCTTTGATGCCAGATCATGACGTATTTGAATGAGCCGAGCGCCGCCGGCCCTTCGAGAATCTTGGTCACTCTCTTGGGCGCTCGAGCAGCGCCATTCGGCGTGGCACAGTCGCAATCATGTCTGTCACAGCCGCGACGCGCATGGCGACGATGTGTTGAGCCACGACCAGCGGACAGCGCCGTTTCTCACCGATTGCCGCCAACGGCTTGTCTGGATGGGTCTGAACGCCGCCAATAATGTCCACGGCAACATGGTCCGCAGCTAGGTACTGTTTCGAGAGTAATAGCCCTTTCGAATTTGCTCTTCCGGGAAACGACACAGACAAAATCCACCTCGAAAATCACCTCCTTGCTGACGTGGAACGTAGACGTGTCGTGGTCTGCATTCAGCACAAGGTCGAGCCTGCCTTTCTCCAACGCCTCGTACTGTCCGGCGTGGAGAGGGGACAAAGCTGAAATCTACTTTTGTGGGTTTCGACAGAACAGAGTTGCAGAGCGGCGGCACGAGGAGGAGTGCGGCATGCTCGGTAGCCGCGATTCGAAAGGTAGCATCCTCGGTCGAGGGATCGAAGTCGCCGCCAGCCATTAGGCGGTCAAGACGCGGCAGCATTGTCGCGAGGTCTTGCAGGAGGCGCTGTCGCTTTCGGCGTCGGCTCGTAACCGTTCGCCGTTCGAATCAACAGATCATCGTGAAACATGTCTCCGCAAGCGCTGCAACGCGCGGCTGACAGCTGGCTGGCTGAGGAAGAAGCGTGCGGCGGCGCGCGTGACATTGCGCTCTTCCGCGAGAACGGTGAAGACGATCAACAGATTGAGGTCCGCCTGTCGTAACTGCGTGACACGCATAATGAATATAAGCATTATGCATTGGGTTATGTTTTCGCAAGCTGCATATTGGCTTCTTGTCGGCAGGGGTACAAAGAAGAGCGCCACCTGACAGAAGGAGAACGTCATGAAAAGGTTGCGATTGTCACCGGCGCCTCTGGTGGAATCGGAGGCTCGATCGCAAAACGACTGGCGAAAGATGGATTTTCGGTGGTCGTGAACTACGCGGGAAAACCGGCCCCGGCACAAGCAGTTGTCGCGGATCTCAAGGCTGCAGGCGGACAGGGCATCGCTGTGCAAGCAGATGTGGCAAATGCCGCAGACGTGGAGCGGCTTTTCAAAGAGTCGATGGACGCTTTCGGCAGACCCGATGTGGTGGTTCACTGTGCGGGCATCATGCCGCTCTTTCCGATTGCCAGCGGAGACGTGGCCGCCTTCGACAAGGTGATCGCGACGAACTTGCGCGGAACCTTCCTGGTATTCGCGCAGGCGGCTCAACATGTTCTCGGATGGCGGGCGCATCATGGCTTTCTCCAGCAGCGTTCTCGCCAAGTCCTTCCCGACTTACGGTGCCTACATCGCTTCCAAGGCGGGAGTCGAGGGCCTGGTTCACGTGCTTGCCAACGAACTGCGTGGCAGAAACATCACGGTCAATGCGGTGGCGCCGGGCCAGGTGCGAACGGACCTGTTCCTGAAGGGCAAGAGCGACGCACTGATCGACGAATTAAAGAAGATGAATCCGCTCGAACGGCTCGGCCTGCCAGAAGACATGGCAAATCGTAGTGTCATTCCTTGCCGGTCCTGAGGGCGGCTGGATCAACAGCCAGGTGGTCGCGCGCCCAATGGCGGCTTCGTGTGACTGACTGCGCGACGCTCGAGAACTTGCAACATTCATGCATACACGCAAGTCACAAGACGAGAAGCCAGTCATGAAGCAAATCATCGTCATCACCGGCGCATCCAGCGGCTTCGGCGCACTGACCGCGCGATCGAACTGGCTCTGCAGGTCACACAGTCGTATGCGCCAGCATGCAGCGAAACCAAAGGCCGAAATGCGCCACAGGTCGAGCGAAGTCAGAGCAAGCTATGCCGTCAGAGCATAAAGTCGGACCTTCGCACCATTGAACTGGACGCCGTCTCGCAGGAATCCTGTGGACTCGGCGATCCAAGAGATCATCGCGAGCGAGAAGGGCGTGCCTCGATGTCGGTGATTCACAACGCGGGTCACATGGTCTTCGGCCCTGCCGAAGCCTTCACGCCGCGAGCAACTCTGCAGAGCTTTACGACGTCAACGTGTTGAGCACACAGCGTGTGAACCGTGCCGCTTCTGCCGGTGTTGCGGAAACAAGGCAAAGGGCTTGGTAATTTGGGTTGGCAGCAGCAGCACTCGCGGAGGAACTCCGCCCTACCTGGCTCCATATTTTGCCGCTAAAGCTGGCATGGATGCCCTGGCCGTCAGCTATGCAGGAGAACTTGCGCGATGGAACATCGAAACCACAATCATCGTTCCCGGTGCCGTTCACATCGGGTACGAATCACTTTCGCCCACGCGGGATCACCGGAAGACAAGGCGCGGTTGAAAGAGTATGAGTCTGGGACCGACCGCCAATCTGACAAAGCAGATCATGAAAGGCTTTGAGTTGACCGCGGCGCCGAACGCAGATGTATCGGACGTCGCGAAGGCTATCGTCGAAGATCGTCGATATGCCCTTCGGCACTCGTCCGTTCCGAGTCGCATATCGACCCCGCCCAGCGACGGAGCCGAGATCGTCAACGGTGTTGCCGACCGTGTCCGTGCGGAATTGTTGCGGAACATGAGGCTTGCGGATCTACTCAGACCGTCGTCAACCCAGGCTCCGGCTCAGCAAGCTTCATAAGGCTCGAAGGATGTGGTGTCGATCGTCAACGACTTATCTGGATTGCCGGTCATGCGATCCTCTGTTGTCAGCCGAGAATCAGCTTGGCGGCGCGGCCCGCAATCATGTGGGTCGACGCGTTTGTCCCCGGCCCCGTAATGATCTGTGGCATCACGGAGGCGTCCGCCACGCGTAAACCCAAAATGCCGTGCACGCGAAGCTCTGGGTCGACAACAGCGAGCTTGTCCACGCCCATTTTGCACGTACCAACTGCGTGTCCAAAACTCGCCGAGGCAAGTCTGGCAAGTTCTCGGATCTCCTCGGCGCTCGCCTTGGGCCCTGGAATGAGTTCGCTCTCGCGCAAACTGTCGAAGGCATGCTGATTTCCGATTTCACGCGCGGCTTCGATGGCGCGCACGATGGCCGCAAAATCGTGATCCGTGCCGAGATAGTTGCCATCGATCACGGCGGCATCCTGAAAGTTGTCGCTGGCCAGGCGGACGGAACCTCTGCTGGTGGGCTGCACAAGAGCTGGCGCGATTGTGAACGCGTCCGGTGGAGGAGTTCCAAAGCGCGAGGCTACTTCGGGCGTAACCACTGGTAGTTGATGAAGCACAAGACTAATGTCTGTGTCACCCGAAGGACCGCTCGACAAGTAAGCCTCTGCCTCGACGGCGTTGCTGTCGGCCGGCCGATCCGGCATCTTGCCTTTGTACTTGAACACGACGCCGGACACGAGCACATGGTCCTGCAGATTCTCGCCAACGCCGGGCAGGTTCTCGACGACGTCGATTCCAAAGCTGCGAAGCGCCTTCGCTTCCCCGACGCCTGAGAGCATCAGAAGCTTCGGGCTATTGATGGCGCCCGCGGCAAGGGATCACTTCCTTGTCGGCCGCGATATCCTTTACGGCGCCGTCTGTCATTAGCTTGACGCCCACGCAACGAGTACCTTTGAAGTTCAGTTTCACCACGTTGGTGTTGAGCAGCAGAGTGAGGTTCGGCCTCGACAACGCTGGGCGCAGGAAGGCGCGAACGGCGCTCACGCGGAGTCCCATCCGCGGCGATGTTCATGTTGATGTAGCCGGCGCCGGGGCGCATCGGTCCGTTCACGTCATCCAGAATGGGCATGTCCCATCTCGTCGTGCGGCGTCGATGAAGGCTGGCGCTGTGGGATGAGGATCTTTTGGCCGGCGGATGTGGATGGGGCCGCCGGAGCCGCGCCATTCATTCGCGCCGCCCTCCCAATCCTCCTGACTCTTGAAGACCGGAAGCACGTCGGCGAAGGCCCAACCCTTGGCTCCGTTCTCCGCCCACCCGTCGTAGTCCCGTTGCATGCCGCGCATCCACACCATGGCATTGATGCTGCTGCCGCCACCAAGTACGTGGCCGAGGGCCATATTGAATTTGCGATTGTTCAATCGCGGCGACGGGATGACGGGCAGGTGGTAATCGAGCGGGCCGCCGACATTGTAAAACCAGATGCTCGGATTCGCGATGGTCGGTGCGTCGTCGGGTCCTCCTGACTCGATGACGAGGACTTGCGCGCCGGAGGCGGACAATTCAGCCGCCAGAACCGAACCGGCCGCGCCTGCTCCCACCACGATGAAGTCGTAGTGACTCTGGATTTCTTTGTTCAATGTGTCGATCATTGTTGGATCTCCCGATGTCTAAGAAGCCGAATTCCACCATGGCAAAGATCTTCGCCAAAGGCCTCATTCAGGACTGAAATAGCTTCTGGTCAATGAACGTGTACAGCCTTGACACGCGACCATCACGCTCTTCGAGGAAGTCTGTTCCCGTGTAGTGGAACGGTTGACCTGGCATCCCGCTTCCCCACCGGCAAGTCGCTACATTGTGCATGGTCTGGATCTCACCCGTGACCGTGTAGCGGTATTCCGGGAAGTGTTTGCGAATCTCTGTAGCCGCTTCATTGATACCCTCGCGGCCCACAATGCGACCGCCGGGATGAATCCAAAGGCAATCTTCGGTGTAAGACTCCGCGAGCAATGCCGCACGCTTGAGGGATCGAGCTCTATAAAAATCTCATTGAAGTTGCGCATAAGCAGTTCAGAGGAAGTTGCCTTCATAAATGGTCCTCCTTAAATATCGCGCAAGCACAATTTAACTAAATCGACCAAATAGCTGCTAGCCGTTGACTCGTTAGGCATCGAACATTGCGAACCTACTCATCCTTAGACCTCAACCTCTTCCCGAGGGATCGCTGTGGAACCGCGCGGCGTCCCCATCAGAACCGGTTCACATGAGACGTCAAATGGTGACATTTTGCGATCCGGTCACAGCCTGTGCAGGCTCTGCATCACGGGAAGAAATGAGTGAAGGCACATCAAACGGCGGCCTTCACGAGTTCGCTCAAACCGACGAATTGTCCGCTTTGGAATTCCGTATAGAGCCGGGCGATGTCCTCTTCGAATCTCCGATGAATTCGGCCCGTACGACACAATTGGATCGCCCTGCGGCTGTCCTGCATAGAGGACGAGCCGTGCACCTTCTTCGCCGGCGGTCACACGCAACAAACTGGCCCCGTCGACCTGCGGGCGGTCGAGCCATCCAGTCTGCCCGGTTTTGAGGGATGTATTGTCGGCGCCCGCCTGGATCGAGCCGCGAAGCGTAAACACAAATCCATTGTAGGAACTCGGGATCTCCTGATCGATCGAAGCGTGCGGTTCCAAAGGTGATTTCCGTGATGGTAACCGGCACATGATTCCGCGTTGTGGAAACTGAAGTGAACCCGGATCCGCCGCTGTAAATCCGGACCTCTGCCCTGTCCTCTCGCCGGACTGGTACGGCGTCAGTGTGAATCGTCTGAAACCCCGGCTCGGTCCATCGATCAGCTTTCGGTAATGTCAGCCACAACTGGAGAAGACGAACCTTGCCTTTGGCTCCAACATTTTCACCGTGAATGATCCCGCGGCCTGCAGTCATCCATTGGACTTCTCCCGCCTCGATGAAGCCGCCTTCATCGCGATCGTAGATTGACCCTTGGAGAAGCAGCGTAACGGTCTCGAACCCGGCATGCGGATGAGGGCCGCCCACGGGACGGTCTCCGATATCAAAATGGTCGTCCATCAGCAGTATGAATGGATCACTGAGCGCGAAGTCCTCTGGCGGGATGACTGGCGCTGCCAGGTGCCCTGGCCCTACGAACCCAGGGGCCAGTTCAGGAACGTTATACATGCGGCTGATACGACGCTGGTACAACATCCATTACCTCCGATCAAGGACTCCTAATGTAGTTTGCCCGTGCACGATTTGGTGCCCGGAGCAAACGATCACGCTCTGTTGCGGACGAGACCTTCTGGCAAACAATTAAGCCTTCACGAATTGGGCATCCAGGGTGATGGTAATGTCGTCACCCACCAGAATTCCGCCGGTCTCGAGGGCAGCGTTCCACAGTCAAACCGAAGTCCTTGCGATTGATCTTGGTGCTGGCCGAGACCCCAATCCGAGTATTGCCCCAGGGATCCTTGGCATGACGGCGTTGGCCCTTCCACCGCAAAGTGGACTCTGCGCGTCACCCCGGATCGTTAGGTCGCCTTCCACTGACCAATTCTCCCGCGCCCACGACGTTGATGCCCGCGTCGACTTGAAGTGCAAGGTGGGAAACTTTCTCCACGTGAAAGAAATCGGCGCTCTTCAGGTGAGCATCGCGCTGGTCATCGCGAGTCTGAATGGAAGCAGCTTCAATCGTGGCCTCTCGACGCGATCGTTTGCCGGACCAGATTCATCCCGACCAGCACCCCCGAGACCTTGGAGAAGTGGCCTTTCACGTTGGCGATCATCATGTGCTTGACTCTTGAACTCAGCCACAGTATGAGCCGGGTCGATGTTCCAGGTGGTGGTTGTGGTTTGCGGCAGAACGGCGCGTCGTCTGTATTGGCTCATGGCGGCCTCCTTTTTATTAATATCGATTACATATATCGACATCAATATATCTGATGTCGAGTATAATGGCTGGATTCACATTTTTATGGAAGACCGCAAGAAGCCTCCGGGAGCCCTTCACGCCTTGGCTCATCATGCTGAAAGCCTGGCGGTCGATGTCCTGTTATCTCCTTCCAACACTACTCGAAGAGGGGTTGGGAGAGTCTGACTTTCGGGTCCTCGAAGTACTGCCTGCACAAGGGACCGATGCCGGTGAATGCCGATTGGCCCAAAGGTTGACCTCAATCCGGGCTCGGTCAGCGTGGCGGTGGATCGTCTATACAAAAAGGGTTTGTAAGCCGCGTAGAGAGCGCTCACGATCGCCGCGTGAGAACGGTCGCTCTGACTGAGAAGGGAAAGAAAGTGTTCCTCCCTCTCTTTCGCCGACACGACGCTTATCAAACGCGCGTTTGAGGGCGTCTCTCCAGAAGAAGCTGCAACAACTTGAAGGCGTGCTGGAAGAAGGTCGGTAAACGTGCCGAAAGTCTTGCCGAAAAACCCGCGCCATATTTGCAGTCTTAAGGAGTCCCTGTCATGAGCCAGCACCTGACGATCTCTCCAGGCGAAGCGGCGGATCGTCTCGCGATCCGCGAACTCGTTGAGCCTACGCGCATTGCGCCGATCGTCGCGATGCGGAAGGCCAGATGTCTCTCTTTACGGCCGGACACCCACTTCGTGGTGTACATGAACGCTAAAGATCCGAAGCCTTCACAGGAACTGAACTCCACGCGAGGCGCTCGCTCCAGTGTTCGCGGATCTGAACAAGTATGCCGCCACGATGCACTTCTGTCGGCCAGAGTACGATTCTCAGCCTGACAGCTGACCGAGGCACCGGTGAAGCGTACTGCCTGGCACATCACCTCACCGTCGACGGTGACAAGAGAAAGCTCATGGTCGCCGCGCTCCGCTACTACGACACATTCGTGAAGATGGACGGCGCATGGCTGTTTGCGGAGCGCTTGCTCTACGTTGACTGGATCGAGGAGCGGTCCTCTGTCATGACTGATGACTAGCAGGTGGCTTCGGGGGCGTCCATGAACACTTCGACAATGGCATCAAAGCACGCCTCGTAATCGTGGGTGCGACTGGAATGGTCGGCGGATACGCCCTTCGCTACGCGCTCGAGCACGCCGCCGTCGGAGCAGTGACCGCTGATCGGGCGCAAGAAGCTCGGCATCTCGCACCGAAAGCTGAAAGAGGTTTTGCATCAAGACTTCGCAGACTGCTCCGCACTCGCGGAGCCGCTCTCGGGTCAGGACGCAGCGGTCTTTTGCCTGGGCGCATATACCGGCGCGGTGACGGACGCGGAACTCCGCAAGACCACCGTGGACTATACGATCGAGTTCGCGCGAGTTCTCCGCCTCAGCAGCCCCGACGCGGCATTCTCATTCTTAAGCGGGGTGGCGCCGACCCGACGGGACGAAGTCGCATTCCCTACGCGCGATACAAGGGAGAGGCCGAAAAGGCGCTGATCGCGGCAGGTTTCCCCGCGTTTACATCTTCCGACCGGCGTACATCTACCCCGTGGAGCCACGGAAGGAACCGAATTTCAGCTACCGGCTTATGCGCGCGATCTACCCCGTGTTTCGGGTGCTGTTCCCGAACCAGGTGATTCGGGCCGACGACTTGGCCTGAGGCGATGGTCGATGTTGTCGTGCGGAGAAATGGCGAGCCTGGGGACTCGGTTTTCGAGAACCGTGATATCCGGGCGATGGTGGAGTCGCTGCATACCCCTGCGGGGCGATCTTAGCGGGTGAGGACGCTGACCCTTTCTCATCATTGCCCATCTCGATTCAATGGCATATCGCGGCCGTGGGTTCCGGGTAGCGCGCTCGCGAACTTCCCTTCGCGATCACTCCTCGATTGGCGGGCGAGGTGTCGCTCAATTCGCACCTTTGCAGGCTGTTAACGTGCATAGCGCCCGAAGCACAGTCAACTTTGCCAGGACGCAGCGGCGCAACCGTTAGACCTGCTGCTTTTTCAATTCGCTAAGGCGAGGAAACCTTCCTGACTGATACTCAGCAAAGAGTCTGGCAATGTCTTGTTTCGAGTCTCCTATAAATGGACCATAGGACACGATTGGGTCTCCTTGGGGTTGTCCCGCATATAAGACCAGCCGCGCTCCAGATTCGCCGGCGACCACACGCAACACGCTCGTACCGTTGTCGGTCGGGCGATCGAGCCAACCTACCTGCCCAGTGTTCAGCACGGTGTCGCCGATCTGAACCGAACCATCGATGACGAATGCAAAGCCGTTGTATGAAGCAGGTATGTCCTGCGCGGCGGAGGCGTGTGGCGCTAAATTGATCTCGACCATAGTCACCGGCACATGGTTTCGCGTGCCTGACCGAAGCTCGCCGGAGGAACCGCTATACACTTGGATCTCAGCGCCGAGTTCGCGGTGCACAGGAACCTCATTGGCATTAATCGTTTGAAATTCCGGGGCAATCCAGCGTTTGTTTTTGGGCAAGGTAAGCCATAGCTGAAGCAGGCGTACCTTTCCTTGGTTCTGACGTCTTCGCTGTGAATAATTCCGCTGCCCGCGGTCATCCACTGCACTTCGCCAGCGTCGAGTGTGCCACCTTCATCGCGGTCAAAGATCGCGCCGTCGAGAATGAGCGTTACAGTTTCAAAACCTGCATGCGGGTGAGGACCACCAAGTGGCCGGTCACCGATGTCAAGATGATCGTCCATCAACAAGATGAAGGGATCGTTCATCTCGAAGTTCTCCGGAGACACGACAGGTGCTGCTAGATGCCCCGGACCAACGAATCCAGGTGCCGCTGGAGGAACGTTAACCACGCGACTAATACCGCGTTGATGCGACATGTTTTCTCCTTCTGAAATCAATTTCCCCGTTCACTGGTAACGAATTGCTGAACGGGCGCTTGCGCCATTCGAGTAGTGCCGTATCGCCGCCGATAATGCACTTAGCAACAAGGAGGCACCGTGTCCTCTCATGCTGCGAACGCAATTTATGCCTGCGTCGCAGGCTTGGCGCTGAAGATGCCCTTGAAGCTTTCGCGGTACTGCAGGAAGACCAGAATCCACAGCACAGCAGGCCGACCAGGGCGGGAGCGATGCTCGCCCGGCGCCATCGTCAGGTGAAACGCAAGGATGTTGTAGAGCTCCGCAGCAAGCAGTGTCAGCGCAAGTGGCACGAAAAGCCGAAGAGCAGCAGCAGCCCACCGAGCACCTGCCCCGCGAAGAAGAACGCGGCAAAGTGCGATGCGACGATGGCGCCAAAGAACTGTAACGCCAGCGGATTCGTGGGCGGCGGCTGGTGGATAAAGTTGAGAAATCCATTCAACCCAAAGACCGTAAACATAAGGCCCAGTAGATAGCGAGCAACAGTCGAAGTAGTTTTCATGAGTGTCCTCTCTGAGAGGTCTGCGCGTGCGTCTGCACGGCTTGAAGGTGCGGTGCAAGAAACGCGTTCCGGTCCTGCCCCTGGTTCAGCGCGCTGGTCCCACCTGCGGTGAGGAAGGTCGCGTCCGTCACGCCAAGAAAGCCAAATACGGACCGCAGATACGGCTCCACGAAATTGAACGAGGCCATCTGCGTCTGGGCGTCGTACATCCCGCCTGTTGCGATGATGAAGGTCGCCTTCTTGCCGGTGATCAGGCCCTTCGGCCCTTCTCTCCGTAGGAAAAGGTCCTGCCGACTCGCGCAATCTGGTCGATCCAGAGCTTGAGGACGGAAGGCACGCCAAAGTTATGCATCGGCACTCCGATGACGTACTCATCGGCCTGCTCCAATTCGGCGAGCAGGGAGTCGGAGAGCGAGAGCAATACCTTCTGCTGTGGAGTGCGGGCCTGTTCCGGCGTGTAGACGGCGCCGACCCATTCCGCGTTGATTGGCGGCATTGCTGTTGCGTTGAGGTCGCGGTCGATGACCTTTCCAGCCGGGTGCGAAGCCTTCCATTGAGCGACGAACGCAGCGGTCAGTTCGCGGGAGACCGACCGTCCGTAAAGTGGGCTGGAATCGATATGGAGCAGCGTTGACATTGAGAATTCCTCCTACACGACATATGATTAATAAACGACAATATGTCGATTCACAGAAAATAAACAAGTGTCGTTTTAGTCTATAAAGGGGTATGCTTTCATCAATATAGAAATGGCCCAGCTTCTCCAACCCGAGACCGGAACGACGGATCCGCGCATTCTGCGCAGCCGCCGCATGCTCGATGGATGCACTAGCCAGGTTATTGATGAAAAGGAGTTCGAAGACGTCTCTGTGCAGGAGATCGCCGACGAGGCCACGCTGAACCGGGCCACCTTTTACCTGCACTATCCAGACAAGAACGCGCTGCTACAGGCCATGACGGAATCCCGCTTCCGCGATCTGATCGAGCGCCGAGCCATAACGTTTACCGACTGCAATGGAGCATTGCGCGCCATTGCACTCGGCGTCTGCGACTATCTTGCGGAGAGCACAGGCTGTCCCACTCAGTTGTCGCGGATGGCGCTCGAAGGCTCGATCATTCCTATCGTTGAGGATATGTTCAAGGAAGGGCTTGCCCATCACGGGATGGCTCCCGGTGCGGATGCGTCACTACCCGCGACCACCGCGGCCTGGGCCGTTTTTGGAGCCGCGCGCCGCTGGTTTCAGACGTCCAACCGCATCCCCGCCGAGGAGATGGCAGCCAGGATTGAAACCATGGTGAGCCCGATTCTTTTCGGCGCCTCTCAATAGCAGAACAGTGGCAACCCGAAAAGCGTCGTTTTGGTTAAGGAACGGGTTGAAGCCGGTTATGAACGGATATTGGCTGGCGTTGCGATCCTCACTCACACATGGCGATCGGAACTGAAATGCAATCTCCAGCTAGTGCGCCAGTGATTCCCGGTGGTTGGAACTCTTCCTGAATGTCCGGCCTAGGTTGATTTACCGATGCAAAATGAAACAATAATCGACTGACGTTTCCCGCTATTTTATCGCTCACTCGGCGTGCACTGTACGTTTTGAGGAATCCTCCGAATTCGATTGCGTCGGAAGGCAGCTTTCGTCCTCGGTTGCTAGCGCACCAAGAAATGGTGTTTCCTGACGACGAGCACACCCGGTTGTACCGGCAACGTGCTCGTAGAATTCGGTTCACGATCAGGACATGTTGAATGGCTCATGGACCGAACCCTTACTGCTTGGTATTGGGAGATGCAGCTGCAGCGATGAGCAGAATCTCTTGTTCGTCATGAGAGTTCCGTTTGGCAGCGTCTCAGTCGCCGCATAGACCACGTCGCCAGTAGCGAATGTTACTTGTTCAGGTGCGACTTCCACCACTGGGACATTTGGCGGCACGGAGATCGTCTTAGAGCCGTCTTGATACTGCACTACCAGGGTTGTGCCGCTGTCTTTCTGTACCGTGCCGTTCGTCATGCGTGAGTGCGATACGGCAGGGCGAGAGACGGAGCCGTTCGTCATTCTGCTGTGAGTAGTTGCACCTGGCGGGTCTGTCAGAACACTACCCTCTGCAGCTCCACTCAGTTCCGCTGGAAATATGATGACCTGCTTCGCTACTTCTTTTCCGTCGGCCTGCTCAGTTGACGCAACGCCGACGTAAGACGCGGACGTGACATGATTCAAATCCGACGGTATCTGCTTATAGGTTGTGAGAGGCTGCTTGACCTCAACGTGGACCACGCCAGAAGGTGTCTGAACGTCGAGCGAGCTGCCGGTAAATGACTGGACTTTTCCAATGACCCCGGAGATTGGAGAGACAACTTGCTGCGCCTCGCTCGCACCCATGCTGAGCGTAGAAGCGGAGAGAAGGGCTAAGCCGAGACGGTGCATCAGCCCTCGAAGCGCTGACTTGGGCTTCTGGGGAGCGGAATCAGCTCGGCTCTGTTTGTGAGATGTTCATTTCTTTCTTCTTAGTGATCATGTTTTTCTCCGTAATCTTTGTTTCTTTTTCCTTTCGATTGCTCCGGCCTACTTGGCGAGGAAATCTGTAACCAACTTGATGGTGGCCTGTGGATTCTCCTCCATGATCCAGTGCCCGGAGTTGGGCACGATGCCGCCCGTGACGTTGCTGGCGGCGAACCGCATCTCATCGGCCATACCCTTGCCGGAAAACTTCTCGGCACCGATGGCAAACACCGGCATGGTGATCTTGCCGCCCTTGGCGAGCAACGCCTTGTTGTCGGCGGCGTCCTGGCGGAATGCTCCAAACTGCTCGAAGGCATCGTGCATCGCATGCGGCCGTGCGTACAGGGCAGCATAGTGCTGCCGCGTATCTTCATCGATCCCCTTGGGGTCTCCGGACAACTCGTTCCAGAAGCGATCGAGGTAGATGCGCTCCCGGCCCTGCACCAGACGCTCCTCGTCAGGACCCCGGAAATCGAAGTGCCACAGCATCGGGCTGCGAGTGATGTTGTCCCAATCGCCTATTCCGGGCAGCGGTGCATCGATCACCACCCAGCGCGTGACCCGGTCCGGATATTGAGCAGCCAACGCATAGCCGACCATATTGCCGATGTCATGTGTGACCAGGTCTGCCTTCTGGACCTTGAGTGCATCCATGACGCCGGCAATGTCGACCGCCTGGTTCTTCTTGGTGTAGCCGGTATCCGGGTGATCGGACATACCCATGCCGCGCAGGTCGGGGACGATCACGGTATGGTCGTTGGCCAGAACAATTGCCAGGGGGCCCACATATCACCCGTATCAGCCGAAGCCATGCAACAGCACCACGGCCGGACCCTTGCCGCCGACTCGGACGTAGAGGCTGGTGCCGTTCGTCGGAACCATTTGCGTGTGAAAGCTGGCCGGAAACGGCGTGATTCCCGCCACGAGGGCGCTGACAGCAAGATCGCGACAAGGATGGTGGCGACATACCTGAACATATGAACTCCCAACAACTGCAGTTCGGCTGCGGTCCACTTAGCCTTTAAGGTGTGCTGTGCAAGGATCTCCACTTTTCCCACCTGCGGAGAAACCGCAAATAATTCGCTTGCCCGCGCTCCCAGGGCCTTCGCGATATCCCCAGTCAAGTGGGCATTGCGGCCCGCTTCATTGGAAAAGGTGTCGAAGATGCCGAACTTCGCCGGGCCGATCTTGAACGCATACCATTTCAAGGTCCCTTTTCATTCAGCGCGAGGGGCTGAGCTGACTTTAGAAATGACTCGGCATCAGCCTCCTTGCCTGCGCGCGCTTCGAGCGTGACTAACAATCCAATTGCTTCCATTGACTTTCCCTCCTGTGTTGAATTCCAGCCGGTAAACAATAAGCAGTTGATCTAGTGTTCGGCTTGATTGACGCGGTGGCTTTGCTCACAACTGTGAGTAAACTGCACTTTCGGAAACGGGCTTGTGCGGATTTCTGCTGGGATGGTCGGAATCTTGCTCAAATTCACGCTTCCGTCGACCGAGAAGCGAACTCCAACTTCTGAGTTCGAATGAGCTACGGCGTGGCCGAATCAGAATTGTCGACGGAAGATACAGCGCTAACTAAGGCAGGGACAATGAGCGATGAGTTATGAGATCCAGGCAGACCTGGACTTTAACAAAGTAAAAAACAATCTGTGAGCGTGAAACTCTGCCTGCTAGCCAGCAATCACGAGGCGTGACGTATCTTCGGACCCTGTTTCAGACGCCCAAGTCGCTTGGGAGCCGACGAGATCCTGGCGATACTCTGTCGGGCTAACTCCCCAGACGTCACGAAAGACCTGTGCAAAGTGCTGCTGCGTCTTGAAGCCACAGGCAACGGCCACGTCCAAGACGCGCGCATCGGGAGCACGCAACATCGCTTTAGCACGCTCAAGCCTTTGGCGCAGAACAAATTGATGCGGGGTCTCGCCCGTTGACTTGCGAAACATTCGTGCGAAATGAGCTGTGCTCAATCCTACCGATTGCGCCATCTCGTCGAGACTCAGATCGAATTCCAACTTCGCATGGACCAACTCTTTAATCCTTCGCAAGCGCGCTGAGCCGAGTCCGCCTCGGTATATCTGCACAGGACGGTGCCTTACTGCATGACCATTGACCAGCGTTACAGCCATCGCCTGTTCGACAGAATCCAGAAACAGCCGCCCGCTCGGAAAGCCAGCAACCATCTCCGCATGAACGGCCGCAACCATCGCACTCAGGCGCGGGTCCGCAAACTTGCGCGAAGGGCGCAGTTCTACCTCGCCGTAAGCTCCGTCAGAGCAGGCCATCAGTGCCGCGTCGGAAATCCCGACCTGCAGATGCGTGTACGTTCATGAGGCCAACCCACTCGCCCACATGACGATCGCACAGTGCCAAGTCGCCCGGCCGTGTAGTCGAACTTTTCCGAGCGCGGATCGCTGCGAGCCCCACTCAATTGAGCCGGGCCGCAACATCATTGCGAAAGCCTGATCATGCCTTGCCCAATGACGCGGCTCGGTCTCAGGGTCGGGGAAAAGCGTTCAACTTTCATGTTCGGAACTCCATATTGATCTCATAACTCATCTGCCGAAAACCAAGGAATGAGCCAGCAAGTAGAGATCCTTTTCCTCGGCCACTGTGCGAGACCAAATCGCCTCACAATAGTAGATTTGAGAAGTGACATTGCGATCCGTCGTATGTTCCAATCAGACTGATAGGGAGTGCCTATCAGATGGAATTAAAGAGCATCTGCGCTATTTCACCGCCGTCGTTGAGTGCAAAGGGTATCGGCAGGCATCACGGCGGCTGCATATTGCTCAGCCGTCGATCAGTCAGGCTGTGTCTGATCTGGAAGATGAACTTGGCCTGAAACTCTTTTCGCGAACCGGTCGCAACGCGCGTTTGAGGCCGGAAGGCGAGATATTTTATGCGGACGCCGTCCGTATCCTTCAACTATCGGAGACTGCCATCGTCACTGCCAAGCGAGCAGGCCAAGGCAAAGTTGGGAGGCTTTCGATCGGGTTTATCGGTTCGGCAACACTCTCTTTCCTGCCTGACCTAATTCGCAGATACAAACTGGAGTATCCCAACGTAAAGCTTGCACTCCATGATCTCTATCCTGTCGAAATGGACAAGGCATGTGACAGAGGCGAGATCGATATCGCCATCACGCGCGCCCTCTCGCCTGAGCGCAGCAAGAATCGACAATCGAGAGTATTGCTGCGTGACCCCTGGTTGCAGTCCTCCCCGATCGCGAAAGTTGAAAAGCAAAAAGATTCGGCTTGCCGACCTTGCGAATGAACGATTCATCCTTTTCCACCGAAAAGGAGCTCCCGTTGTTTTCGACACCATCGTTGGAGCTTGCCGATCTCAGGGTTTTCTCCACGGGTTGAGAACGAACCGAATTCGATGCAGACGATCCTTTCGCTGGTTGAGGCGGAGGAAGGCGTCGCCATCGTACCTGCCTCCACGAGCAATCTCCGGTCGAATGGCGTGCAGTTCGTTCGGCTTGTACCGGATAATCTGTATCTCGACCTCATCGCGATGTGGCCACTCGGCGAGCCCTTCAGCCGTATTGCGCACATTTCTCGACTTTCTAAGCGCCAATGCAGATGCGATTCGCGCAAAGGCCGAACTTGCGCTGTCCTCCATCGCGCGGATCAAGTCATAGCACTCATCTCGCTCTAGACACCCTGCGAACCGATCGTAATTCGTAGGAGTTCTGCATCTGTGCGCGTGAATTTAGCAGGATTCCGACCATTCCAGCAGAAATCCGCACGAGTCCGTTTTCGATGTGCAGTTTACTGACAACTGTGGGCAGCGGTCGGTTCTGTGCTGAAGCTGGAAGTCAGAGGCCAGCACTTTAAAGGGAGCTTACAAATGGCAAATACGGAGAAAACAGCAATTATTACAGGCGCCTCGCGAGGATCGGAGCGGGACTCGTCGAAGCATTCTTGAAGCGAGGCTACAACGTAGTCGGTAACTCGCGACACATTACCAAAGCAAATCCATTCGCAGCATCTGCGAATCTTGCGCTGGTCGATGGAGACATCGGCGATCGAAGCACCGCCGCGAAGATCGTGGACACTGCCGTATCGAAGTTTGGCAGGATCGACGTGCTGATCAACAATGCGGGTGTTTTCATTCCGAAGCCCTTCACCGAATACACGACTGAAGACTTCGACACATTAGTCTCCACAACGCTTGCAGGCTTTCTCTACGTGTCACAGCTCGCCATAAAGCAAATGTTGCGCCAGAAATCGGGCAGCATCGTCAACATCTCAACCACCCTGGTTGACCAGCCGATCGCAGGTGTAGGGGCGGCTGTCCAAATCATGCTGAAGGGCGCCTTGAATGCCGTCACGCGCGCCCTCGCGATTGAATACGCGAAGGAAGGCATTCGGGTAAACACCATAGCGCCGGGAGTAATCAATACTCCCATGCACAAACCGGAAACTCATGACTTCCTGAAAGAGTTGCACCCGGTCGGCAGGATCGGTGAAGTCAAAGAAATCGTCGACGCAGCTTTGTTTCTGACCGACGCCACGTTCACCTCGGGTGAAATTCTGCACGTGGATGGCGGTGCACACGCGGGCAAATGGTGACCCGGTAGTGTTTGCCGGTTTTGATCGGTGCTCGGAGAAGAACGGAGAAGAACAAGGATGACCACTTTTCAAGAAACCAACGCAGTAGCTAGATCCACCCAGGAAGACATGAAGGTGCGGTACACCGCCAAGACCCACACTTCAGGGGGCCGGCGCGGCGGCGTCTCCCGCAGTGATGATGGCCGCTTAGACATTAAGTTCTCGGCTCCCGGAGTCCCAGGAACTGGCACCAATCCGGAGCAGTTGTTTGCCGCTGGCTGGTCGGCCTGTTTCATTAGTGCAATGGGGCTTGTGGCCAACAAGATGAACGTCAAGCTTCCGGCCGACGCAGCCGTCGATGCCGAAATCGACCTATCAATTCTGGCGACATTTACTTTCTCCGAGCACGGCTGAACGTGAGCTTGCCGGGCTTGGAGCGCAAAGTCGCCCAGGCTATTGTGGACGCCACGCACGATGCGACATGTGCATATTCCAACGCCACCCGGGAAACATCGACGTTACGGTCAACGTCATGTAAGCGAAGCATGACGAACCGTGACCTCAGTCTTGATTCAACGAAGGAGACAAATATGAAACTCTCGAAAACATACCGAACCGCTTTGATTGCAATTGCAGGATTCCTACTGACAGCGGTGTTTCACACAGGAGCGGTCGCTCAGGCGAACTCCCCTCAAGGGGTTAGAAACATTGTCATTGTTCACGGTGCCTGGGCCGATGGATCAAGTTGGTCCAAAGTAATTCCACTGCTTCAAGCCAAGGGATTGCATGTGGTCGCCGTGCAGAACCCATTGACCTCGCTCGCTGACGACGTTGCCGCCACTAAGCGCGCCATCGCATTGCAGGATGGCCCTGTACTGCTGGTCGGCCATTCATACGGCGGAGTAGTTATCACGGAGGCAGGGAACGATCAAAGGTAGTCGGATTGGTTTATGTGGCTGCGCTCGCGCCGTCGGATGGTGAGTCGGTCGCTTCGATCACCAAGCCGTTTCCGCAGGCTCCGCTGGGCAGCGAGGTCCGGGCAGATGCTGAAGGTTTCCTAACGGTGACGCCAAAGGGAATCGCGGAAGACTTCGCCCAGGATCTTCCCGACAGCGAGAAGCAGCTGTTGACGGCGACACAGGGTCCCACGGCAGCAGCTGTTTTCGGAGCTACAGTCACGACCGCTGCGTGGAAGAGCAAACCATCCTGGTACGTGATTGCCAGCAACGATCGCGCTGTTGCTCCGGAGCTTCAGAAGGCCGAAGCGGCAGCAATGAAGGCTACATCGATCACTGTTCCCTCCAGTCACGTGCCAATGCTTTCTCACCCGAAAGAAGTCGCAGACTTAATCGAGCAAGCTGCGGCGAAAGCCGGGAGCCAATGATCTCGATCGAAGGAGAAAGATCTAGGGCCGTCGCCTAACACATAAAGGAGAACCAATGACCGCAGTGAGATTAGAAGATGCCCGCCGCGTAATCAGCGCGGCGGAGAAGAAAGCCGGGGAAATTGGACAGCCCATGAACATCGCAGTGGCTGACGAAGGCGGAAACATCGTAGCGCACATTCGTATGGACAACGGCTGGATTGGCAGTATTGATATCGCTCTGAAGAAGGCTTACACGTCGCGCGCATTTGAAATTGAAACGAAGGAATTGGCAAAGCATGCTCAATCGGGAGGTCAGTTCTTCGGTGTTCATGCGTCGAACGATGGCAAGATCATGATCTTCGCTGGCGGCATCCCGCTGAAACGCGATGGCAAAGTAGTAGGGGCTATTGGCGTCAGTGGTGGTTCCGGCGACCAGGATCATGCCGTGGCTGCGGCCGGTGCCGCCGCGTTCTAACGCTGCCGGACAGAGCAGACCTGCAAGAGAAGGACTAATTCATGTCACATCATTATTCAGGCCCGGACTTCAGCTTTCCCCACGGGGACGCCCGACTGGACTTCACTGATCTGTATGCCTTTCCCAAACCGGGAGACGCTAGGAAATCCATCCTGATTGTGAACGTGCATCCGTCCGCGGGCGAGAACCCTGCTGGGCCTACTACGACCGAGCCTTTCGCACCCGACGCATTGTACGAACTCAAGATTGATACCGATGGCGATTCGGTTGCCGATATCGCCTATCGGGTGCGCTTCTCATCTTTTGAAAACGGCGCACAGACCGCGACCGTCCGCCGCATTGATGGCCCGCAAGCCGCCGGCACCGGCGATGGCGGGCGAGTGATCGTTGATCGGGCACCGGTTTCAATCGGGCGCGAGGCGCGTATTACAGAGGCAGGCGATACCCGCTTCTTTGCCGGCTGGCGCAGCGATCCTTTCTTCTGCGACGTGGAAGGCGCGAAGAACAGCTTGCAGTTCACGGGTGACGATTTCTTCGCTGACAAAGATGTGTGCAGCATCGTTCTCGAAGTACCCAACTCTGCGCTGGGGGCAAAAGAGGTTCGGCTGTGGGCGCGCACGCTTACGCCAGGTGACGGAGGGTGGACCCAAGTGGAGCGCGGAGCCCGGCCTGCGCAAGCGGTCATACTTGTCGAAGAGAGAGATGCCTACCTCACGGGTGAACCGGCGAACGATGAGCGTTTCCTGGCTGGCTTCGCGCACGCTCTGGAGCACACGGGTGGATATACGCCGGCTGAGGCGAAGCGCGTGGCAGGGACATTGCTCCCAGATGTTCTGCCTTATGACCCTACGCGCCCGGCGTCTTTTCCGGATAACGGCCGGACACTCACCGACGATGCGTTCGATTCTTTTATTCGCATCCTCACAAATGGAAAGGTGACGGAAGACAAAGTAGGACCTCACGGTGATCTGTTACACGAGTTTCCCTACGTGGGACCACCTCACCAAAGCCGCGTGGTGAAGGCGTTCCATAAGACGACCGCAATGCAAAATCAAACATGAAACGAAATGATAGGGAGACAGACAAACATGAAAGATCAAAATTACGCAGCAACCAAGACTACTGAGATACGTCTGGCCCGGCGCTCGCCCGAGTATTGGAGAGTCACGTTTGACCACCCGCCGCTCAACATCTTCGGTCCGGAGATGCTTCCGCAAGTGAACGAGATCATCACGGCAATCGAAACTGACGAGCAGGTTAAGGTGGTGGTCTTTGACAGTGCTGTTGAAGGTTTCTTTCTGATTCATTTAGATTTTCTCGCAAAACTTGACGATTTGGCGCATCTCCCTCCTGGACCTACAGGCTTGCATCCATGGCCCGAGATGCTGGTGCGCCTGAGTCGTGCACCTGTCGTATCGATAGCGTCGATTCGCGGGCGGGCGACTGGTATGGGAAGTGAGCTTGCCCTCGCCTGCGACATGCGTTTCGCCAGTCGCGAAAAAGCCATCTTGTCGCAGTTTGAAGTTGGCGCCGGTCTGGTACCTGGCGGTGGCCCCATGGCACGACTGTCGCGTCTCATGGGAAGAGGACGCGCCCTGGAAGTAATTCTCAGCGCGGACGACATCCCAGGCGACCTGGCCGAGCTCTACGGCTATGTGAATCGGTCGTTGCCGGATGCCGATCTTGACGGATTTGTCGATGCGCTTGCCACCCGGATCGCCTCCTTCGACAAACAGGCAATCATGGATACCAAGCGCCTGGTCAACGTTGCTAGTTTGCCGCCTGATATCGAAATCGAATCCGGGTGGGATGCTTGCGTTGCTTCGATGGCACGACCGGCCACGCAGCAGAGAATCAAAACGCTGATAGAGCGAGGCTTTTGCAAACCCGGCGATGCAGAAAATCGCTTGGGAGATTTCGTGGGACGCTGAGCATCGATAGAGGCGTCAGCTCAATCGGACGGTGTTAGAAATCAGGATGCGGACGATCAAACCGAAGCTTCTGGAGCGAGATCAATGAATACGAAGTTCGAAAGTCAAAATCTTAAGCGAGGATGGCGCTCGTCTTGCCACTGCCGAGCAGCGGGCTAAGACAACTTGGCATCAAGCTTCCAGCGCCGCCTGAGCCGTTCGGCATCTACGCGGAAGCGGTGCAGACGGGCAACCTGCTCTTTCTCACCGGAATGCTTCCCACTGAAGGCCGCGAAGCGAAATTCATCGGGCGCATCGGCGCGGAACTCGATGTGGAAGCGGGACGCAAGGCCGCTCGCCTGGCGGCGCTCAACGGCCTCGCTGTCGCGCGGCAGCATTTGGGATCGCTCGACAAAGTTACGCGGATCGTCCGGCTCGGAGTGGCAGTGGCCACTTCGGGCGATGTCCGCGATCAGCCGAAAGTCGCTGACGGCGCTTCAGAGTTGCTGCAGGACGTTTTCGGAAAGGACAAAAACCCTAGCCCGACTGGTGTACGGCGTAGCCAGCCTTCCGCTCGGCGTGCCGGTCGAGCTGGAGTTGATTTTTGAGGTATCCGCGTAATGCCGCCCCGCTGGAATGAGAACCGGCTCACAGCGAAACTCGGGATCGACTATCCCGTCATTCAAGGTCCACTCGGCGGATTGTCATCGCAAAAATTGACGGCAGCGGTCTCCAACTTTGGCGGGCTCGGATCCTTTGGTGCGCTCAATCTCTCAGCCAGACGCCATCAAAGACGTGATCGGGGAAATTCGCTCCCTAACCGCGAAGCCTTTTGCGATGAACCTTTGGGTGTCGCAGGAAGACGATGGTGCGCGACGGTCGGATGAACGCGCATTCAACCGGAGCCTTCCTCCAATTGCCCACCATCTCAGCGAGCTGGGAGCGCCTCTTCCAACGATATAAGCCATTTTCGCCGGCGACGCGATTCGAAGATCAAGCTCGCGCGTTGATCGATGCGAAGGTACCAGTGTTCAGCTTCATCTTTGGAATTCCACCTAAAGAAATCTTGCAGGAGTGTGAAGCGAAACACATCGTCACGATTGGCACGGCGACCACACCGCGAAGAGGCTGCGGCACTTCAAGAGGCCGGCGTGGATGCGATCGTCGCTTCCGGCTTCGAAGCAGGGGGCATCGCGGCTCATTCCTCCGCGCCGCGGACGATTCACTTACTGGTACCTTTTCGCTCGTCCCTCGTATTGCCGACACAGTTAATGTGCCGGTGATCGCTGCCGGTGGCATCGCGGATGCGCGCGGCTTAATTGCCGCCCTGGCTCTTGGCGCAGAGGCTGTGCAAATGGGAACGGCATTCCCTGGCGTGCGAGGAGTCCGGCGCCAGCCGCCTTCATCGTCAGGCTCTACAAGAGAAAAGAGCCGGGCACACCGCGCTGACGAAGGGCTTCACCGGCAGACTCGCGCGGGAATCCACAACCGCCTGCTGGAGGAGTTGAACCGGCCGGGAATCGAGATTCTCCCATATCCCCTGCAACGAGCACTCGTCAGAAACCTCGCGGTCCCTGCAGAGGCGGCGGGCCGATCGGATCTCCTGCCTATGGGCTGGGCAAAGTGCCAATCTTTCAGCTTGTTCTAACGTATTGGCTTTTTGACCTCACTGGTCGAAGAAGCTTCTGAAATCGCGCGGCCCATCACTCAGTGGAGCGCAGCCCGCCGCGCAAAGCAAATTCTCAAATAAGGGAAAAAGGAGAAATGCAAATGTCAAATATCAAGGACAAAGTTGTAGTAATCACCGGTGCCAGCAGCGGCATTGGGGAAAGCACCGCGAAGCTTCTCGCAGAACAAGGGAGCAAAAGTTGTACTAGGAGCGCGGCGTTCGAACCGGATCGACGCAGTGGTTCAAGAGATCTCGGCCACCGGCGGCAAGGCCATCGGATTTGCCACCGATGTGACGAAGCGCGCAGAAGTGGAAGCGCTCATCCAAGGGGCCGTCGACGGTTTCGGCCGCGTCGATGTGCTCATCAATAACGCCGGTATTATGCCCATCGCACCGATCGAGGCCCTCAAGGTAGATGAATGGGACCGGCAGATTGACGTCAATATCAAAGGACTTCTATATGGGGTTGCCGCTGCCCTGCCCCACATGCAGAAGCAGAAGAGCGGCCACATCATCAACATCGCTTCGGTTTTCGGGATCAAAATGTTCGCCCCCGGCGGGACGGTCTACTGCGCCACCAAGGCGGCTGTGCGCGCGTTGACTGAAGGGCTGCGGATGGAACTGCACTCCCAAAATATCCGCTGCACGATGATCTCACCTGGCGCGATTGCCACAGAACTGTCGGAGAGCAGTTCGGACGAAGCGACCAGAAAGAATTTGCGCGAGTTCATGAAAATGGCCATCCCGGCCAGCGCGATCGCGAGAGCGATCGCCTACGCAATCGAGCAACCGGTCGAGGTGGAAGTCGATGAGATGGTCATCCGCCCAACCGTACAGGATTTCTAACGCTGGAGGTAAACGCGAAGCATTGGCCGGTTCGATGTGGTCAAGGGGCAAGATTCTATGGGCAAAAGACTCGCACTACTGGCAATTCGCTTGTTCGTGTCCGTGAACCTTCTGTATGCCGCCATCTTTCTCAAGTTTGCAGGGGTGCCAGGTTCGGTGACCCTGTTCACGCAGATGTCGCAAGCGGTCCACGGGTTGGTATCTCAGCCGGTATTCCGGCTAGGATCAGGGGTGTTCGAGACGGTGGTGGCGGTTCTGCTCCTGATCCCGAAGACAGCCAGATTGGGAGCGGGATTGACTGTTGTGTGGATGACTGCCGTAATTCTCAGTCACATTTTCGTGTTGGGATATGGCTGGTTCTTTGTCGATGCTCTCATGGTGATGCTGCTGGCTGTCATTTATCTCTTGCTGACACGCAGGCACTCCCATTGGGGACGAACCCGAAAGTGTGAGGACGACGGCTGCCTGACAGACGCACAAAAATAGTCGGGCGAACAGGCACTCGGACCGCTCGGCGCGTCCGGCACGGCAGATTGCACCCGGCGGAATCAGCCACGCACGTATTTGTTGAACCAGTCGATCGTGCGTTGCCAAGCCAGATCGGCCGCGGCTTTGTTATACCGTTCTGGCGTCGCGTCGCAATTGAAGCCATGTCCGGCGCCCGGATAAATATAGCCCTTCGTGCGGAACGTTCGCCGCGCTCAGCGCCTTGTCGTAAGCCGGCCACGTCGCTGCCAGCCGGGTGTCGAGTTCTCCGTGATGCACCAGGATCGCCGCCTTGATTTTCGGGATGTCCTCTGGGGCAGGAGGACCGCCATAGAACGGCGCCGCTGCCGCCAGGTCGGCTCCGAGTCGCACCGCCAGCATATTGGCGGTCGAGCCCCGTAGCAGAAGCCGGTAGCGCCGATCTTTCCCGTGCAGTCAGGGCGCGACTTCAACCACATGGCCGCAGCCACCATATCCTCGGACATCTTTTCTCTTGTCGATCTTGTTGAACATCTGGCCGCCCTTGTAGTCGTCTCCCGGATAGCCGCCCAGAGAGGTGAGTCCGTCCGGCGCAAATGCCATGAAGTTGGCCAGGGCAAACCGCCGCGCGATGTCCTCGATATGCGGGTTCAGACCCTCGATTCTCATGGACCACGATTACGCCGGGCAACTTCGTTACCGTCTCGGGCGGGTGTCGGCGCTGATCGGCCGCACGAGATATCCCTTGATGCTTCCGTTGCCCTTTGGGGAGGGAACGGTCTCGTAAGTTGGCCTTGATCCGGTCATCGGTGCGGGAAACCTGCTGGCCCAGCGCATAATTCGGCATCAATGCATTGATAACCGTGGCTGCCGCCAGACCGCCCGCTAGTCGCTGTACGCCCTCCATAAAGGCGCGGCGACTAATCTCACCGTGAATGAAATCGTTATAGAGCTCGATGGCTTCACGCGGAAGTTTGGGTTTTGTCGGTTCCATTGGTCACTCCGCCGCGATCATACCATCGGTTTCTTGTCATTCGGGAAGGGCATGTTTTCTATCCAGAAGCGACTGTCCCACGGTGCACTGCAGCGCTTCTTCTCGATGTCGATCTGGTCGGCCTAGTGCCGATTGCGTCGAGATCGGCAATCATTTCAGGAGGAATCTGAAGCATCGAAGACTGAAGATTCTCGCGAAGATGCCTCGAGGGAAGATGTTCCAGGAATCAGCAGGATATTGGGCGAGCGCTGCAGAAGCCACGCAAGCGCAACCTGCATCGGTGTGGCGTTGAGCGACGCTGCGGCCGCGTTAAGCGCCGACGACTGTAGCGGAGTGAAGCCTCCCGAGCGGGAAAAACGGAACATACGCTACGCCTTGGGCGGCCAGGTCAGTCGATGAAGCATCGTCGTTCCTGTGCGCCACATTGTAGAAGATTCTGCACGCAGACAATCTCTGTCATGGTTTGCGCTTCAGCCAACTGCTGGGGAGAAATGTTGCTCAGACCGATGTGACGGATCAGTCCCTCACGCTTGAGTTTGACGAGCTCAGTCAGAGGTTCCTCGATCGATCCTTCCGACGGTTCCGTGAACCCTCCAACTCGGAGATTCACGACGTCGAGAGCGTCCAGGCCAAGATTTCTAAGATTGTCGTGAACGCCGTCAATGAGTTCCTGCCGTGAAAGAGCAGGAATCCAGGACTTGTCTTCACCCCGGCGAGCGCCGACCTTGGTGACGATCACGAGATCCTTGCGATAAGGATGAAGCGCCCGCTTGATTAGCTGATTGGTGACGTGAGGACCGTAGTAGTCGCTGGTATCGATGTGGTTTACACCAGAATCAACAGCCTCGCGCAGAACAGCGATTGCGGCATCAATGTCACGCGGTGGTCCCCACACCTCCGGACCAGCGAGTTGCATTGCGCCGTAGCCCATGCGGTTTACGGTCATCGATGTGCCTGGCAACAAGAAGGTAGCGGCGAGATCAGTCTGTTTAATCATTCCGTTTCTCCTAATCTTGTTGATTTCTCAGTGACTCAGAAAAGCTAGAAAGACTCTCCGACCAGTTCTTCGCTTTTCTTCCAGAGTGCTTCGGCACTGTGCGGGTCGAGTGCATATCCGCGTACCCCTTCGCTGACGGCTGTGATCGGTGCGTCGTCCGGCACGGTATATGGCCCACGTGGCAATTCTCGCAATATTGCCCGCCGATCTCCTCCGCCGGTGCGACCACAGCCGCCCACACGGAAGTCGCGGCTCCCTGGGGAATGGACTTCCATTGGAAAGGCCCTTGACCTTGCCCGGCGAGTTGCCGATTGATTTCTTCGATTACTCTTTCGATCCGGCCGGGCTCCGCGTAACGACCCAACTCGGTCCGGATTCCTCCCGGATGAACAGCCAGCGGCGCGCGCACCCGCGATCCCGGTGACGTTTATCGAATGCAACCGCGAAGAGGATGTTTGCCGTTTTTCGATCTGCCGTAGGCGACAAAAGGTTCATAGGGCGTGCGCTCGAAGTTGGGATCGTCTAGGTCTACGTTCGAATAGCGATGACCGGCAGAAGACAGGTTGATGAGCCGCCCTCCATTGCGAATAAGCGACGCAATCCGGTTGATCAGGACAAAGTGGCCGAGGTGATTCGTCCCGAACTGCGTTTCGAAGCCGTCGGCTGTGTGGCCGAACGGTGTAGCCATCACTCCCGCATTGGCGATCACAACGTCGAACGGTTGACCTTTGCCAGCAGTGCGTCGGCGCAGGCGCGCACGCTCTTCAGGTTGGCGAGATCGAGTTCTATTACTTCGAAGCTTCCACCGTTGGCCGCAGCGTCTGTTCTCACTTGCGTCGGTTGCAGCCGTTGGCCTTATTCAAATCCCGTGCCGCGCCTACAACCTGAGCGCCGCGGGCGACCAGGGAGCGCGCCGTTTCCACGCCGAGTCCAGCCGAAACACCTGTCACGCAGGATCCGTTTGCCCTTCAGATTCACGCCTGACAAAACGTCATCTGTCGTCGAAGTTGCCCCAAATGGAGTTGTCTCAAGCATGTTCATCATTCTCTATCTCCTTGTACTGACACGTTCGAAGTGTAGCCGTTCATGGATCACCTCACGCGCTAGCTGTGCAGATAACGCGTGACCCAGGATGGGTTCGAAATAATGTTCCGCGTCCAGATCGGCAATGAGCCCAGGCTGAACCGGTCGCCATCCCAGCCGTTCCTGTGTTTGCGCGCTGGAAGCCGGGCCGTCCATGCCAAAGAAGCGAGCGATCCAGCCAAAATGATCGGCTGCTGCCTCGCGAGATTTGCTGACGACCGGTACGTTCAGATGCCGGCCGATGACCTCAGCGATCTCTCGAGTCGGTACGCCCTCGTCGGCGACGCCGTGATACGTGGCCCCAGCGCTACCTTTCTCAAGCACGAGCCTGTAGAGATGAGCAGCATCGAGCCGATGTACCGCGGGCCAGCGATTGGCGAGCCCGTCCCCTATAAAATGCGGAGAACTCCTTTCA
>ERZ1370068.7116-contig-6053_pt1 | contig 54491 bp, 96 predicted proteins | sample MGYA00561227_ERZ1370068 | MGnify/ENA primary metagenome ERZ1370068 (study PRJEB38410, sample SAMEA6850437) | metagenome | study: Metagenomic assessment of the ecological functions of the soil: analysis of the soil microbiota associated with the... | reverse complement strand
GAAGACGTAAACTTGGCGGTGGGTCCAAAGGGAAACTGCCAACGATGGCTGATAAATTGCAGTTCGTCCTCTACTACTATAAGACGTATCCTACTTTTGATGTGCTCGGAACACAATTTGCTATGGCGCGGTCGAAAGCGCATGAAAATCTGCATAAGTTCTCGCCGGTGCTGTACGATACCCTGGTCCATCTCGATCTGATGCCGTATCGCGAGTTGTCGACACCCGAGGAGTTGAAAGCCGCGTTGCAAGGTGAGGACCGCCTCCTCATTGATGCGACCGAACGTGCCTATCATCGTTCACAAGAGGATGCCAAACAACGTGAGCATTACAGTGGAAAAAACAGCATACGTTGAAAAACACGGTCATGTCCCTGCCTGACAAGTTTATCGTTTTTCTTGGGCGGACCTTTAGTGGTCACCATCACGATTACAGCATGTTGAAACAAGAGTTCCCGCCTGAGTTGGACTGGTTTGCGGACCTCAATGTTCGGGTCGATTGAGGCTATCTCGGCATTCGATCTGATTACTGTGGTGATCAAATCGACATCCCGACGAAGAAACCTCGCAAGAGTCAAAAGAATCCGCACCCTCAATTGAGCGATGAGCACAAGGCTACCAATAAAGCTTTGAGTCAAATCCGCATTTTTATTGAGCATGCTATTGGTGGTATGAAGCGCTACAACATTTTGGTACATACGTTTCGCAACCGCATAGAGCATTTTGAGGACGATGTCATTGGTGTCTGTGCGGGGCTGTGGAACTTGGTTCTTTCCTATTGAGGAACAACTCTAATACTCTCGTACCAAATATCAAACAAACAACCACCCGTCAAGCGAAATATGCCCCGACGCCTCTTGTCCACATGGTCAAAAGCGTGCTAGGGTACATGCCAGTGGAAGTCGTAGGTGATGGTGGGAAAAAGGAGCTAGCACTATGGTTGCGGCACGTCCAGAACCGCTGTTTGACTGGTTTATTCCCATCGATGGCGATGGGGTGCATTTAGGCACTCTCAAGGCTGAACGGCCACCCACGTTTGACGTATTTACGTGAGGTGGTCCAGACCGCGGAGCGGCTGGGATGGCATGCGCTTATTGATTCCTACGCGCTTTGTCAATGGCCTCTTTGATGAAGGGGCACCACTGGCGGAAACCTGGACGATGGCCACGGCCCTGGCGGCGGTGACCAGCCGCATTCGTGTTTCTCATTGCCATACGCCCCGGGTTCATCGCGGCTGGACTGTTAGCGAAAATGATCGCGACACTGGATCAGATCAGTGGCGGTCGGGTCGACATCAACATTGTCCCCGGCGGCATCCAGGGTGACTTCGAGCGCCTGGGGTAGAGATCGACCACGCTGGGCGCTATGAACAGGCAGAAGAGCTGATGCGTGCCTGCCGGGTGTTGTGGACCGGAGAGCTGGTTGATTTCAACGGCACCTACATCCATCTGCATGGCGCACGTTGCTCTCCAGCCGCCTCTTGGCACACCGCGCTTCTATCAGGGGGGCTTCACCACGTGCCGGAGTCACTGGCAGCGCGTCATGCTGAGGTGTGCCCGATGTGGATCGAGCCACCGGAGCAGGTCGCGGCGCGCATCGCGCGGGTCACGTCCCAGGCACAGGCATGTGGACGGCAGGTGACGTTTGGTTTGCGCACCCACCTCGTGGTGCGTGACGACCCTGAGGCCGCCTGGGCCGCTGCTGACAGCCTGATCGCCCACGCTGATCCTCGTGTGGTCCAGCAGCGCCAGGCCGTGATGGTGGGCACACCGATGGTGGGGCAGCAGGCCAGGCTGTTCGTGTAGCGCAGCACCGCGTCGGTCCCGCCACCTGTGGAATGGTTTATCCACCGTGCGCGTCAATTGTGGCACGGCGATTGTCGGCACACCGCAACAGGTGGTAGACGAACTCGCTGACCTACTGGCGTCTGGGCATTGATGAGTTCATCTCTCTCCGGTTTCCGCACGTTGAAGAGAGTGTGTCCGGCGTCAGCCAGGAGATCTTGCCACGCCACGGGCTGCGGGCCGCGATTGCGACTACGGCAGAACATCAGCGCGGATGCAGTGCAAAGAAATAATGCCGTTTCGCACTGCGTATGGTACCATACTGTCCACTCGCGCACAGCGCTCTGCAGTAGCTCTACACAGGCAGAAGTCCCTTGGCCTGTTCTATCCACGATAACCAGACGATGGCAATCACCGCGGGATAGGCGGTGGGATGGAGAGGTGCAATGCCAGTAACAAGGACGTGTTCCCAAGCCGTGGTCTATCGCTGACGCTCTGAGAAACGTATGGCATCCGCGACTGGGGTAACAGGTATTTTCACATCAGTGACGCAGGTCATGTCCACGGTGACTCCACCGGGTTTGGCAGACCATACCATTGATCTCAAGGCACTGGTGGATGAAGTGCGTCAGCGCGGGGTGGGTTTGCCACTGCTGCTGCCGCTTTTCGGACATTTTGCGCAGCCGCATCGACGAACTCAATCAGGCCTTCCAACAGGCCGATTAAGGAGTATGGCTATCAAGGATTCTATCGTGGTGTGTATCCCATTAAGGTGAATCAGGAATATCAGAGTTGTCGAAGAGGTGGTACAGGTTTGGTAGCCCCTATCATCATGGTCTGGAGGCGGGGTCGAAACCCGAATTACTCGCGGTCCTGGCGATGCTCGATGATGAAGACGCGCTGATCATCTGTAATGGCTACAAAGATGAGGAGCTACGTCGAAACCGCCCTGCTCGGCAGCAAGATTGGCCGCACCATTATTATGGTGGTGGAGAAACCCAGTGAGCTGCAGCTCATCGCCCGTCTAGCCAAAAAGACCGGCGTGCGCCCTTGTCTTGGCATGCGTGCCAAACTCGCTACGCGTGGGAGTGGGCGTTGGGAAGCCTCGGGAGGCGATCATTCGAAATTCGGCCTGTCAGCGCGTGAGTTGATGGAGAAGCAGTGGCGTTTTGCGCGAGCATGATCTCCTGGATTCGCTCAGAGCTGCTGCACTTTCACCTGGGCAGCCAGATTTCCAATATTCGCAACATTAAAGAGGGCCTGCGCGAAGCCGGACGCTTCTACTGCGAGCTGGTGAAGCATGGGGCGCCGCTGCGCCTACCTCGATGTCGGTAGGCGGGCTGGGGTCGATTACGACGGCTCGCAAACGAATTTCCCCATCGAATCCATTAACTTATACACTTGCAGGAATACGCCAATGATGTGGTGTATTCCGTTATGGGAGATGTGTGAGGAGGCCGGGATCGCGCCGCCGACGCTGGTGAGGCGAGTCTGGCCGCGCTACCGTAGCACATCACTGCGTTCTGAGTGGTGGACATGCTCGGCGTGAGTGAGTGCCGGGCCGGTACGGCGCTTGGCGAACCGCCTGATGATGCTCAGGCGGTCGTGTGGAACCTCTACGACTCGTATCGCGAGCTAACACGCAAAAATCTCCTGGAAGCCTATCACGACGCCGTGCAGTATAAGGACGAAAGCCTGACGCTGTTTGCCCTGGGGCATTTAAGCCTGCAAGAACGCGTCATGGCCGAAGACTATTGTTGGGGCATTTGTCAGAAAATCTTGCGCTTCACGCGCGAGATGGACGAGGTTCCGGAGGAGTTTGAAGGCCTGGAGCGCCTGCTCGCCGACACATACTTCTGTAATTTCTCGCTCTTTCAGTCGATTCCTGACTCCTGGGCCGTCAACCAACTCTTCCCTATCATGCCGATCCATCGCTTGCTCGAAGAACCTACACGTCGGGCGGTGCTGGCGGACATTACCTGCGATTCCGATGGCAAGATCGATGAATTTATCGATCGGCGCGAAGTCAAACACGTCCTGCAATTGCATGCGCCGAACGGGGCCGACTATTACCTCGGGTTCTTTCTGGTTGGCGCCTACCAGGAAATTCTCGGCGACTTGCACAATCTCTTTGGGGATACGAACACGGTGCACGTCTCCATTGCCCCGAATGGCGAGTACCACATCGAGGCGGTGGTGTCTGGTGATACCGTCACGGACGTGCTGGAGTACGTCAGCTACTCGCGTGAGGATTTGCTGGCACGCCTGCGCCGTTCTATCGAATGCGCTCTACGCGCCAAGCGTCTTACGCTGGAAGAATCGCGCCAGTTGCTGAAAATCTGTGAAACCGGACTGTCCAGCTATACCTACCTGGAAGCGGATTAACGCTGAGTCGCAGAAGCCTGGGTAGCACTCAGGCTTCTGAGCCAGCCTCAAGTTCTGCACTCTTTCCCAACACCCCTCTTCCATCAAGGTCCCCTTTACGAAAGGGGGAGATGTGTAATCCCTGCATGCAGGAAGAGGTACTGGGCAGTTCCCTCGAGAAGGAGACGACTGTGGCATCCCAGGAAGAGACCATCGAGCAGGTCAAACGCGCCAACGAGCGTTTTTATCGCGCTTTGGAGAACTTGGACATCAGTAAGATGGCCGCCGTGTGGATCCAGGCCGAGCGGGCGAAGTGCGTGCATCCGGGCTGGAGTCTACTCAGTGGCTGGGAAGCCATTCGCCAGAGCTGGGAGGCAATTTTTGCCAACACGGACTACATGCGTTTCGTGATTACTGATGTAGTGGTGCAACCTCTATGGACGGGTCGCCTGGGTTACCTGTATGGAGAACCTCAGTGACGCACCTGATACGCTGCGAGATGGCGCGTATCCTCGCTACCGAATGTGTTTGAGCACAGCTGGCGAGGCGTGGCGTATGGTGCATCACCACGCCTCGCCCATCATGCGCCCGGCACCAGCCACTGGGTGAGGTCGATCCGGAATTCCTCAACTGACTACAGCGAGGAGGACCATGGATACAGAGCGCCTACGACAATTCCAGGAACTCATTGCGCTCGAACCTGACGATACCGTACTCCGTTTTGGGCTGGGAGAGCTGTATATCGAGGCCACAAGACTTTGCGAGCGCGGCAGAGCAATTTGCCGAGATTCTACGGCTCGATCCACACTATTCCGCGGCGTATCGCTATCTCGGGCAAGCCTATGCGAGCTTTAGGCAGAGCCTCAGAAGCTGAAGCCGTCTATCAGCAGGGGATTGCGGTGGCAGAAGCCCGGGGCGACCTGCAAACCGCCAAAGGAGATGCAGGTCTTTCTCCGCCGTCTTCATACATAAGCCTTCTAAAGCACACAGACGCTGACGTCCCTACAACGAGTACGCGTGTCCTCTCTCTTGGTAGATACAGCAATGTCCTGCTGGACTCCGAAAAAGTGCTATGCCACGCTGTCACATTATGGTAAAGGTAATTTGCACGCGCGTCTATGGAGGGAAAGGGCATGGAGAGCTATACGTGTCTCTTGTATGAAGAGATCGGTCGACGTCGCCCGTCTGACGCTCAACCGGCCAGAAAAATTGAACGCTTTAAGCGTCGATTTGCACACCGAACTGCTCCAGGCTGCCAAGCAGGCCGAGGGCTGACCCGCGCATCCATGCCGTGGTCATCCGTGGTGCTGGCCGTGCGTTCTGTGCCGGCTACGACATCACCCCGACGTCAGAGCGGTCGGGCCACGCAAGCGACCCGCACGATTCGCAGTGATATTTCCCGCATGGAAGAGACTGTAGGACGCTGGCAGATGCTCTGGAATCTGCGCATCCCAACCATTGCACAAGTGCATGGGTATTGCGTGGCTGGGGGACGGATCTGGCGCTCCATTGCGATATGATTGTGGTGGCTGAAGACGCCCGTATCGGCTTCACCCCGGTACGCGCTATGGGCACGCCGCCCACGCACATGTGGCTCTACTCCTGTCGCAGCCCGCAATGGGCCAAGCGCTTATTGCTGACAGGTGACCTGATCGATGGCAAAACGGCGCGGGACATTGGCTGGGCTATTGAGGCAGTGCCATAGCCGCGACGCTTGGATGATACGGCCTCAAGCTGGCCACACGCATCCAGTCATATTGGTAAAGATCTTCTGACCGCAAACAAATACATTGTGAACAAGGGCCTCGAACTGATGGGGCGTTCTCTTTTGCAGCAGATTGCCCTGGAGCATGATGCCATGGCCCACCTCGCTCCAGAAGCGCTGGAATTCAACCGCATTGCGCAGGAGCAAGGTCTCAAGGCAGCGCTAGAATGGCGTGACGGACCGTTTCGCACCTAGCGCCTCCGTACTACCCTACAGTCACCTCCGATGACTGTCCTCGGGCAAAGTGTGCTGCTATGAACAAACCAAAAAAGATGGCCATATCAAAGAGCAGGAAATCATCACCGTTGCTGCGCGCTTGTTTAAAGAAAAAGGCTACCGGGCCACCACTCTTGAGGATATCGCTGCGGCGGTAGGCATGCTCAAGGGGGAGTTTATACTACTACATCCAGAGTAAGGAAGAACTGCTCTACATTGTCGTACGGGAACCTGTACGGCAAATCTACAGTAAACTCGAAGAAATTGTGAACCCTGATGCGCCTATCAAGGCGAAGATCGCTCAGGCTTTAGCCAACCACATGACGTTATTCCACCAGCATTATCCACATATGGCTGTCTATCTCCATGACTATCATCATCTGATGCAAAAACTGCAAAAGGACATTATTGAAACTCCCAAGCATTACCAACGCTTATGGGCTGCCCTACTGCAGCAAGGCATCGAGGCGGGAGAACTCCGCAATGACCTGGATGTGAAAGTGACAGTCTACGCCATTCTCGGTATGTGCAACTGGGTCTATCGCTGGTATAACCCTGAAGGGAAACAGTCAGCAGAAGCAATTGCTGCGATCTTCACGACACTTGTTCTGGATGGGTTAAGTCGGTAAGAGACATACCCAATAGACGGGGCACTCACCATAGTGCTCCCCTGCCCCGTCCCCTCCAGCCATGTGTCTCCACACCCTCTCTTCCTTATCAGAGCGCTCTTCAACTGACGTGTTAGCTTCCGCTCTGCACGCCATTCGGCCAATTGTTTCCCCATGCCGAGTTCTTTCGCCAATTTCCGCCGCCGGGTTGAGAGCGTGCGCGCACTCAAGGCCTGCGTCATACGAATACCGTGTTTTTGCTTGTAGGCTCTGGGCGTGAGGTCGTGCAAGGCGAGGTGGCGATTCGAGAGAAGTTTGAAGGCCTTTCCACACTCCAAGCAGAGCACTTGATTGCGCTGAATAGAAGTCCCTGGGTCGCGGATCATGCCTTCCTCAGGCTCGACCGTGCCTCCTATATGTTGGACTTCCTGCAGGGTCCGAAACACCCGGCGCAAACTGTCGACGATGTCTTCGGAGGACATCGTCGTGTGGCTCGCTTGCGCGCTTACGATGTCAGTACACATCTCTACCAATGACTTTGACATCCTAGTTTCTCCTTACTTATGGTGAGTGTCGTAGCCTCGAATGACTATGCTCATAGTGCCGTCCACCTGCGAACATCAAACTTTTGTATGTATTTATTGCAGAGCTGAGAGTATTTGTCAAGGTCTTTTATTGCTGAATTTCTTGCGTATAATGGTTGTGGATATGTTGATCATGAGGCAAATCCCTGATGTTTTTTGACAACCATAGGGGTATGCCTGATAGTCATTCTACTTGGAAGGTCCTGTTGTGTCTGTAAACAAAAAGCCGTAAGCTTGCCATAGCCCAAGTCAGCATAGCAAGCTCCTGTATCAATCCCCACCTTGTCGGTATAGTACTTGACCTCACGAAAGGGCGTATGCCCAAATACTATATATTTTCCTAACCTATGGGGAGTATGGAGGAAAGGGGAGCGAATCCGTAAGAGATCGTTGGCGTGTTGGCGCTCGAGTGGTATCCCTGGACGTACGCCGGCGTGCACGGCAATATAGGTGTCGCTGGTCCAGCACAACGGGAGCTGCATGAGAAACTTGACATGCGCGGGAGGAATGGCGTTGAGCAGATGCGGGTCCTGAGGGTTACGGAGACGGGGATAATAGCTCAAGAGAGTAGCAGTACCACCGCCAGCGAAAAACGGCTCAGTGCGCCAGTAACTGGCACCCTCGTCCGTCAAACACGCCTGGATATAAGTAAGGAAGTTGTCTTCATGATTGCCCATGAGAAAGACATTGACTAGGGTTGTCCTGCTGTAAATGGAGCATGAGGTCGAGCACGCCCTTACTGTCTGGGCCACGGTCAATATAATCGCCGAGAAAGATCAAGCGATCTGCCGTAGGGTCATAGCGTAAGACGTCGAGCAGGCGTAAGACCTTATCAAGACACCCATGAATATCGCCAATGGCATAATCCATGCCCTCTCCTTTCCTCGCACACTGCGGCAACCCTAAGGCGCCATGACCGAGTAACCCCCATCCACCGCGAGCGCGACACCCGTCACAAAATCTGAGGCGCGACTGGCCAGGAAAACGGCGACCCCTGCCAGGTCTTCGGGCTGTCCCCAACGACCCTGGGGCGTACGCGCCAAGACGCGTTCATAGAGGCCTGGCAGGTCCTGGATCGCACCATTGGTCAGGTCCGTATGGAGCCAGCCTGGCAGGATGGCGTTCACTTGAATATTGTCTTTTGCCCACGCCACTGCAAGGCTCTTGGTCAGTTGCACGACTCCGCCCTTGCTGGCACCATAGGCCAACACATGGCTCCCACCAAACAGCGAAAACATCGAGCCATTGTTGATGATCTTTCCCCCACCTCCCTGTACCATGGGAGCATAGACTGCCTGCGAGCACAAAAAGGCGCTGCTCAGGTTGGTATCGAGGATCGTATGCCATTCCGCCGCGCTTAACTGCTCAGGAGGTTTGCGGATGTTCGTGCCGGCGTTGTTCACCAGGATGTCGATACGGCCAAAGGTGTGCAGGGTCTGCTCCACCATAGCGCGTACTGTCAGTTTCCTCACAGACATCCACGCTCAACTCCAAGACCTGCACACCATAACGCTCACGGAGTTCCGTCGCGGTCGCCGCCGTTTTGGCCTGGTTCCGAGCCGCAATGACAATATCAGCCCCAGCGCCGGCTAAACCGATGGCCATGCCCCGTCCTAACCCCCGTTGCCACCCGTCACAATCGCAACTTTGCCATGCAGATCAAACAGTTCCATAATGCTCTCCTTGGTTCCTGAACCTTCCAGACATACTCGACTCTTGACAATTGTTGTACGAGCCGTATATACATCCTAGATGAATACATCTCGCCCGCGACGCGTGGGAGTATACAATTGCGCATACAACAGTACTATGGCGGCGGGAGACACATAGTATGCTTACCGGTGAAATCGACGGGTATCTTACGTATTACGACATCGATGATTTTTCCGATCCCTGGAAAGAGCCGGAGATGGTCCTGCTCCACCACGGCATGGGACGCACGGTGGATGTCTGGTATGGCTGGGTCCCTTATTCTGGCGCGTCACTACCGTGTCCCTACGTATGGACTATCGTGGCCATGGTCGTTCGGCCCCGCCGCGCCCAGGCTATCCCTGGTCTTTGGCGACGCTGGCACGCGAGGCGAAGCTGTTATTGGATCGCCTGGCGGTCAAGCGCGTCCACTGGGCCGGTGAGTCGCTGGGAGGGCATGTCGGTATCCAATTTGCCAACGATTATCCGGATCGTATCGCCAGCCTGACGCTCTGTTCCACGCCCTATCGCTACACCAGTGATGTACGCGCGAAAGCGCGCCACTGGCCGGAACAATTGCGCCATATGAGCGTGAAAGAGTGGTATCTGCATGACACCACCTTACGGTTTGATCCGGATAAAGATGACAAGCAGATGATCCAATGGTTCGCCGATCTCGTCGGTGGTACTGATCCCGACGTCATGCAGGCCATTGTACGTTTTCTCCCCGATGTGGATGTCTCAAACCTGTGCCCGCGTATCAAAGTACCAACACTTATCCTGCATCCCGGCCAATCGCCTATCGCCCCTGTCGAAGAAGCGCAGGCTATGCACCAGGCCATCCCCAACTCCCGCCTCGTGGTCTATGAAGACGCCAGTCATCACATTTTTGACACAGTAGTGAGGACTGCGCACACGAAATGCTGCGCTTTCTGCAGAGTCTGTCGTGAGACGAGTCTGGCCTGCGCCCTCTCCCGAGGAGAGAGTGGGGCTATCCAAGCCACTAGAGATGCGTAGGGAGCAGTGGAGACTTCATGCGATGCGTTTGCGCCGCTTGTTGTTGATGTAGTCCGTGACGATGTACTCTCCCAGATGGCCTGGTGACGAGTAGAATGCTCTCCCACGATTGATCTTCGTGATTTCCTGGACAAAGCGCATCAAGTACGGGTCTTGCTCCATCATGAAGGTGTTGATGATGATGCCTTCCTTCGGTGCAACGCTTCACTTCCAACAAAGTTTGCTCAATGGTGCGCCAGGTTGGCGGATAGTTAAAGTAGGCAATCCCCTGCTCCAGGTGCGCGGTTGGTTCACCGTCAGTGATCATCAAGACTTGCCGTGTGCCGTACCGTTGTTTGGCTGAGTAAGCGACGCGCGATCACCAGGGCATGCTGCATGTTCGTGCCTGGATAGTAGCTGCCCCAGGAGGCAGAAGGGATGTCTTCGTGCTGCAGTTCGTGGGCATATTCCGAGAAGCCAATGATATAGAGCCGATCGCGCGGATACTGCATCTTGATCAGACTATGGAGCGCCAGAGCCACCTTCTTAGCCGCCTCGAAGCAGCCGTTCGAGCCCCATGGAGCGGCTTTGATCCAGCATCAAGACCGTCGAGCACTGGTTGAGGTTCTCCGTACGGAACGACCTCAAAATCCTCTGGCATCATCCGTACCGGCGTGCCCTTGCCATTGCGCCGCACCGCATTCATCGACGCTGTGCTGCAGGTCCAAATTGAAAGGATCGCCATACTCATAGAGCTTCGTATCGTGCGTGGCCTCAATACCCACGCCATGCCGGTCGACGCGATGCCCGCCGTTCCGCCCGATCTGCAAACGGCTGAAAATATCGTGCAGCGCTTTCTGGCCGATCTTCCGCACCCCCTTCGGCGTGAGTTCGAGGCGGTCGCCTTTCCGCTTCAGATAGCCAGCCTCTTCCAGACGACGCTCGAGGTCCCGCAGCTTCTCAAGCTCCTGGCGCCCTTCTGGCCCTAAGATCTGTTCGAGCGTTTCCGCGATCAACATCCTGCAAGGACCCCTGGCGCCCCACATTGCTCCAACTGTTCCTGGAGCTGATCGACCTTCTGGAGTTCGTCCATGAGGTGCATGGCTTGCTCTAACGGGACGCCTTCAGCCCCTGAAAACTCATAGGACCGCCGCTCATCCGACGACAGGAAGTCGAGATTCGGCTTGCAGCTCCGCCAGTTCTGCTGCCAGCCCTTCATCCTCAAAGGCCGAGCTGAGCATTTCCTGGAGTTCTTGCCGTAGGTCATCGGGGAGGCTGTTGAAGAGGGACTGCATCTGGGCAATCTGGGAGGCAGAGTTGCTGCACCAGTTCCTCGAGATTCTGCGGCGGATTGGGACCGAACATATCACCGTACTTCTGCATAAACCCTGTCAAAATCCGGCTGCTCACCCCAGACTTGCTGGTCCAGCATATGATTCATGATCCGCCAGCATCTCTTTGAGGCGCTGCATCTCTTCGCGGCGTCATATTGGCCATACGCTGCGCCATCTCACGGAACATATTGCCCATGGCCTGCTGCTTGAGCATGTTGAGCAACTCGTCGAACGCCTGTTGCGCTGCCGGATCAAAAAACTCATAATTGTTCAGCGCCTTGATACGACTGGCAAAGTCTGGCGGCAAGCCTTCGAGAAACTGCATGCGCTGCTGTCTGTCACCTGCCCCTGCTTGGCCGCGCTGTCCCTTGCTGTCCCTGTTGCCCTCGCTGGCCTTGCTGCCCGTGTTGCCCCTGCTGCCTGCCTTGCTCTGCTGGCCCATGGTGCCGAGCTGCGCACCGCCTCCTCGGGAGCGCCAGACGTGCTTGGTGTCCCCTCCTGGCCTTCAGCCCTCGCCCTGCTCGCCCGAGGGACTGCTGTGGGTCGAGGCAGTGCGCTCCATCTGCAGAGAATATCTTCCAGGCGCTTCTTCAATTCATCGACAAGGGAGGCGAGATTGTAGCGCTCGAGTCCGTTCGCGACTTTGCTGCTTCAGGCGCTCGATGAGTTCCCGAATCCCTTCAAAACCGCTCCCCATGTTGCCCCGCATACCCCGCCGCATCAGATTGCGTAGCGCCTGATTGAGATCGCCATGCGAGGTCAACTCGTCTGCCATGGCATCCATCAGGTCGTCTGCGTCCACCGCTGCTATGTCCTGGGTGCCATCCCAATTTGAATAGCGGTAACTCTTCATCACGCTCTCCTACAGGCGGCGAGCCCTGGGGCTCACAGCTGCTTATAGACTGGATGAAGTCACGCGGACGTGCCACGCAACCTCACAGTACGTCCTCTGATGGTAAGAGAATTCCCTAAAACCTGTCAATTCAGTCTCTCTGGGCCAGCATGGCCACGTCGGCTACGCCTTCTCCGCGTTTAGCCGGCAGCGCTTGCCATCTGCCTGGCTATGATGGCATGATACCATACTGGGAGCAACTGCTTTTCGTGGAGGAGAAGGAGCCCGCGGCTCATGGCGTCTGATATATGGGGAGAGTTGATCCTGATTGGTGCTTGCTGGGCTGCTGTATGGGTGTGTTCGACAGTATGGAGGTGGCCATACGCGCGGCCCAGAAGAGTCGTCTGCTGCAATGGCAAGAGGAGCGCCGTTACGGCGCTGCTGCGGCGTTGTTGATACGCGAAACCATCGGACCAGTTCGTCATGACCTCTGCACATCGGCCTGACCTGCACGGGCATGGCCGCGCTGCGATAGGCGTGGGGGCTCTCACCGTCGGCCAGGTGCTGCCCTGGCTGCTGGCACGCTGGCCGTGGCTCGACCTGACGTGGTGGATTGGTGCTCTGGCGTTGGCGCTGGCGATTGCCCTGCTCGACCTATATAATGCTGGTCTTTGGCCAATTGGTCCCGCAGCGCTATTGCCCAGCAATATCCAGAGCACGTGGCGTGCGTGTTCGCGCCAGCTCTCGTGGCCTTGACACGCCTGTGCCGGGTGGTACGGACGGGGGCTGACAGCTGTCGGCAACCGTGGTCTTATGGCTAGTGTGGACAGCGGTCGTATCCCGGAGTTTACATCCCTCATCCCGATTACGGAGGAAGACGTCACGACCATGGTGCGTGAAGGGGCTGAGCGTGGCATCTTTGAGAACGTCGAGCACGGAGCTGATTGCCGGCGTCTTCGAGTTTACCGACACATCCGCCCGCGAGATCATGGTGCCACGCGTGCGCATGCAGGCCCTGGATGTGACCACCCCCACGGACGAAGTGGTGCGGCGTCTGACGGAGATTGGCTACTCGCGCGTCCCGGTGTATGAGGGGATCTTGATCACATCGTGGGAGTCCTGTATTTGAAGGACGTTCTGCGGGCTATCGGTGAGGGACGACCCTGGGAGATGCGCCGTCTCTTACACCCGCCACTCTATGTGCCAGAGATGGTACAGATCAGTCGGCTACTCCGCATGCTGCAGCAACGGCGTCTGCATATGGCCATTGTTGTCGATGAGCACGGCGGCGTGGCTGGTCTGGTGACCACGGAAGATCTCCTGGAACAACTCGTCGGCGACATCCGACGATGAGGGGAACCCGAAGCCGATGCCCTGGTGACCGTGCTCCCGGATGGGGCGATGGTGGCCCGGGGCAGTGCACCGCTGTGGGAGTTGCGCGAGCGCTATGCCTTGCCGCTGGAAGAGTCGGTCCATTACCATACGATGGCGGGACTCCTGCTCGCACGTCTGGGGCATATTCCGCAGGGCGGTGAGGCGATTGTTGAGCAGGGCTATACTCCTCACTGTCGCTCGATATGGATGGCCCACGCATTGCACGGGTGAAAATAGAGCGGCGTGTTGCTGAGGAAACGCAGAGTCCAGCTGAAGCAGCGTCGTCTGGCAATGCGGAGGCCAGTGTTCCCAACCCTCAGTAGCGCGCACACCGCCGGGCAGGTCAAATCCCTGGTTGACGCCCGTGCGAGAACGTTGTACGGTGTGCGCAGCATAGTTGGCCCCGCCGTGCTGTGGGCCGCTGCTCCTACCCCAGTGCGATCCCGACTGCCAAGGGAGGACCAATCATGCATGCAGCGGTGCAGCATGTTGCGGCAATACACGGACGGATTTTAGGGTATCTTAAAGACCTGGTACATATGCCGACGCTGTTGCGCTAGGCGTTGTTACTACGATGCTGCATCGCCTCCTCAATGCCCTCATCCTGCTGCCTGATCGGTATCGCTATCAGGTGCCAGCGGATCTCGGCCTGCATGCCGACGAGATAGCTTTCCCCAACGCTCAGGGCCAGCTCCTGCACGGCTTTTGGTTCAAGCCTGTAGGGCAGACACAGGGCCTCGGAGATGCCCCAGGATGAGGCCCCTGTTGTCTTGTTTTGTCCTGGGACGTCTGGGAACCTCTCCTCTCATCTGTACTATGTCGAACTCCTCTGCAGGGCCGGCTGTGCGGTGCTGAGTGTCGATTATACCGGCTTTCGGTCAGAGTGCTGGACAGGCGTCGCTGCATACCCTCGTGCCAGACCTCCTGTGCGCCAGCAATTTTCTCTGCCGCGAGAAGCACGTCCAGGCCTTCGGCATCTTTGGTATGTCCCTTGGGGCGAATCTGGCGCTGCTGGTTGCCTCACAGCGGCAGGAGGTGCGCGCCGTGGCGGTGGAGGGCCTGGCACTGTATGGGGAGATCACACGTGGCGTCCTGGCCGATGGTATTATGGGGCCACGTAACGTGACCACCGTGACCTATGAGAACCGTCCGCCTGTGGTCCGGAGACCATCATGTCTTGAACCAGCGACGTGTGAGTGGCTGGCTCGCCAAGACGCTCGCCTGGGCTGGCATGACCTTGCTTCCTTTTGCCGGGAAAGACCCACGGGAGCCGGCGCGTACACTGACGGACACCTCTATCTTGTGTATGCATGGCGTCGATGACCCGCTGTTACCTTTCGAGGGCACCTTGCAGGTGTATGACGCCTTGCCTGGTGCCAAACAACTCTGGCTCATCCCTGAGGTGAGCCATCCCCAGGAAGCCGCCCTGGCTCAGGATGGCGAATACGTCGCCCAACTGGCCCGTTTCTTCCACGCGGCGCTCCGGGGTCAGGCACACGTTGCTACTCCCTCCATCACCTCACAGCTTGTGCCGCAGGGATCCGAGCGCTATAGCTTACACCTGCATAATGCCGGAGCACCGGGTCTGATCCTGACAACCGTCGTCTCGGAGCATGACCTCGTGTGTCGAACCGTGTGGGTGCGGCATGCCGCTGAACTCCCGGTGCACGCTCCAGGTCGCCTGCCGACTGTGAGTTGCCGGCCCTTATTCGAGGTCGACGGCGACGGCGACCGTGCGCACATACGCTACACGCCCAGGGGCAGCAGTATCGGACCATCTTTCGCCCTATCATCCGGGAACTCAGTCAAATGCTCCACGAACGCTCGGCTGCACGACCTCGAGGCCCTGCTCCACACGCTGCCGCACGAGCGGCCCGAAGCTCCCTTCGATTTTTTCTCGGCATCTATTGCGTGCAGATCATGCAACGTACCCGCCAGAAGATGCCCTCCCTCGCCCAGGTTGCAGCGCAGGTGTTTACGCGCTACTGGCATTATGGGCCGGATGCTGAGCCACCCGGACAGCCGACATTATGGGCGTTAGCAGCCGAGGTGTTAGGCCAGCAGGTCAGCCAACACCGTCGTGCACACGTTGGACGTTAGCTATGCGACAGGTGGGGAGCACGTATCACTGGATGGCTGCACTGGTGGGGCTCTGCCTGATGTCGTGTACTGCCCTCCAGCATCCGCCCTCGTCGCCATCCTCCTTCCCTCTCGTGGGACACTCTCAGCTGCCGAAAGAGCCCAGGTCATCCAGTCCAGAACCACTGGTGTGCAGACGCTCACCGCGGTGCTTGCCGTATCGTACACGGTCGGCAAGCACCGCGGCACGTTCGACATGATCGTCAACTACGCTGCGCCTGGCTCTGTGCGCTTTACGGCGTTGAAGGATATGCTGCTGAGTACCCAGGTGCTCTTCGATGTGTTGTTCACCGGGGAGACCTATCGTTTGCTGGTGCGCGACGACAAGGGAGAACAGATCTCACAGGCACCAGTGACGCAATTTGCGCCGACGTATCCGACCTTCCGTACCTTCTTTTTGGTCGGGAGGCATTTTTTTACCGGGTTTCGATGGCCAGGGGCAGCCTCCCAGGTTCAATGCTGCAGGAACCCGACTGACTACCAGGCTACGGAGTGGTGTCAGGGCACGCTGGTTGAGCCAGGCCAGACACGCTCGAGATTACCCAGGCGTGCCTCACGTGGCAGACGGAGGAGGAAACTGTACCGCTGAGGTTACGCTACGAGGACTACCGTCACGTTGACGCGTATTATATCCCCTATCGTGTCACGGTGCGTGACCGGCGTCTGGGGTTCACGGCGCAGTCAGTCGTGAAGTCTGTCGAGATCAACGCTCCCCTGGCTCCAGGAGCTTTTGATTTCACGCCATGATCCCATGGAGGGCACGCGGTGAGCACTAGGCTCTTCGACTGGCTCGGGCATCTGGCTGTCTCCCGACCCCGGGGGTGTTGACGCTGTACGCCATAGTGCTGCTGGCGGCCCTGCCACTGCTTGCTGCGGTTGCACCTCGAAGCGGACGTGCGTAACACGCTGCCGCCCGACATGGCGCGCGGCGCTGGAGCGCCATAACGCGCTTTTGGCACCGCTGACCTGGCGTTTCTCCTCGTGCAAACATCCCCTGGAAGCCGCGACACGCTCCTGGCCTTTGGCGCTGCTCTGCACGAGCGCCTCACCAACTCCCCACTGATCCGCAGTGTCGAGTACGGCTATGCGCCGGAGTTGCTTGGAGGTCTTAGACCGCTTGAGCCTGGAGTACGCCCCGCTCTTCGTCACACCCGCGCAGCTTGACGACTTCGACCAGCTATTGACCCCCAGGGGATCCAGGCGCAGCTCCACAAAACCCTGCTCCAGCTCAGCGCCATGGGTACTGGACCCCAGGACCAGTTGCTTTTGACGGATCCTCTCCAACTGCGCCGCTTCGCCTTCGCTCGTCTCGCCGCTCTGCGCGGCACATTCCGTTTCGATCCTACGTCGCCGTACTTTCTGTCGCCCGACGGCACTGCCCTGCTCATGAAAATCGCCGGACGGCGACCCGTCCACGACATGGCCGGTGCCAAAGCCACGGTGGCCCTGATCGAGCAGGCCAGCGACGCCCTCCGTGCGCAACCCGCTTTCCAGGGGCTGATAGTCCAGGCCACCGGCGGCTACTACTTCGCCACCGAGAGCGAGCGCGTCATCCGCCGCGACATCATCGTCAGCGTCCCCCTCACTGTCGTCAGCATCTGCGCACTCATCACCTGGTCGCTGCGGCGTTGGGGGTGCTGATCTATGGCATCCTGCCCACGCTCCTGAGCCTCGTCCTCGCCCTCGGCCTGTTTGCCGCGCTCCGCCCCACACTCAACGCTCTCACGCTGGGTTGCATCGCGAGCCTGGTCGGTTTTGGTATGGACTATTCGTTGCATGTCCTGCAACGTGCCTTCAACGAGCAAAGGCGCGGCCTCTCCCGCGTCTGCGTCCCTGCGCATCGCCGTAGGCCAAACCGGTGGTGCTCTGCTGCTGGCAGCGCTGACGACGATGGCCAGCTTCCTCGGCCTTTCGCGCCGCGAGCCAGCCTTTTCTCCACGACATGGGCTTGCTCGCCGCCGTGAGTATGGGGCTGAGCTGCTCTGCTCAGCGCCACATTCCTCCCGGCCCTGCTGGTCTCTCTGCCGCCGCCCCAGCGCTTGCGTCCGCCGCGTGCGCTGGGGCTGCCGACATTGATCGCTGCCGTCTGCACGTTTCCCCGCCTCATCCTCGGTTTGTCGCTGCTGCTGTCGCTGGGCGCCCTTGGCGCGCTGCTCTGCTGGCCACCTCGCTTTGAGACCGACCTGCGCAACATCCACGCCGCCAACTCGCCAACGCTGCACGTGCAGGAGACTATCGCGGCGTTGTTCGGGGGCTCGCAGGAACCGCTGATGCTGCTCGTGGAAAATGCTACGGAGAACCAGGTAATGCAAGACTTATATCGCCTGCAGCCGACGCTGACAGCCATGGTGCAAGAGGGGCTCCTGGCAGCGGTGACGTCGCCAGCCATGCTCTATCCCGATCCGGCAACGCAAAGCGCCGTGTTACAGCGTCTACAAACAAAAGACCTGCAGCAGCTCTCTACCGCACTTACCACCGGCCTCGAAGCTGCCGGCTTCTGACGCATCCACCATACAGGAGTACGTGGACCGCTTCCAGCGCGCCCTCACCCACCGCACCCCCGTTGACCTGGCGGCCTTCCGCGCTCTCGGCTTTGACGCATTGCTGCAGCCATTGCTAGCCCACGACGCTGCCGGTGCCGTAGGCGTGGCCATGCTCTTTCCTACCCACAACCTGTGGACGCTCGCCGCCCGCGATGCCATCACGCAACGCCTCACCACCACCCTCACGAGCGTACGGTATCCGTGGCACGCTGAGCGGCCTCTACACGGTCTCATCTGCCTGCTGCTGCCCTGCTCAGCGCCGACTTTGTGCGCATCACCCTGCTGGCGTTCCTGGGCGTCGCGCTGCTGGTCATCCTGCACATGCGACGCCTGTGGCTGATCAGTATGGTGCTCCTCCCCGTCGGCTGCGGCACCCTGTGGGCGGCAGGCTTCTTCGCGCTGTATGGTTTCAAGCTAAACTTCATGACCATCTGTATTCTGCCCATGCTCCTCGCGACGAGCAGCGACTATGGCATCTACATCGTGCACCGTTTCACCTTCCATGGCCGTTCTGACATGCAGGACGCCATGCGCGTCACCGGACTGGGTGTCATCTTGAGTGCATTGACCACCCTGGAGGGGTTTGGTACACTCGCCCTCTCGGTGAATCGCGGCATTGCGTCCGTGGGGCTGATCTCGCTGGTGGGCATCTCGGCCTGTCTCCTGGCGGCGCTGTTCACGTTGCCGGCGACGTTGCAGATATGGAGTGCGCAGCACCACAATGGGGAGCATGGCTAATGCGCCTGGGTATTCTCCTTGGGCTGGCGGTGTTCCTCGTCAGCACTGCGTGTGCAGAAGACCTCGGCAACCCGGTCACAGGTGAGGCGAAAACGGCCTTTCTGACGACATGGGGTGAACGCCTGCGCGGTATGCGTTCCCTGCATATGGTCTTCACCCAAGAAAAGCATCTGCGGCTACTGCGCCAGGCTCTGGTGGCGCAGGGAGAACTCTGGCTTCAAGGGGAGACACTCCTCTATGTGCTTACCAACACCGCGGGGAAAAGAACTGACGGTGCGCCTCGACAAACAGACTATCAAAACATACTATCCCCTCCTGAATACCCTCGAAGTGATTGACCTGCAGGACCACCGGTATCCTCCCGCAGTCCCTCTCCTTCTGGCAGGCTGATCCGGAGGCACTGGCCAGGACTATGAGGTTGACCTGTTGCAGGCCGCTGGACTCCACACGCTGCGTCTTGTTCCCAAAGATGCCAAAGTGCCACTGCAAGAGATGCGAATCGTCCTGCGTGATTTCCAGCCCCAAGAACTCGTGCAGGTCGAGAAAAGCGGCACCCGCATTCTTATGCACATTACTACCTTCACCATGAATCCGGAGATCAGTGCGGCACAGTTGGATCTCCACGTTGCCAGCAGGGACCAAGGTGAGCCATCCATTGAAATGATCCTGCGGCAGGGAAGGTACCAGTCAGGATGGAGAACCTGGAAGCCAGGACGGTATTATGCGTATCTGTGATCTCACCACCTTGTACATCGATGGCGGCGCTGGCGGCGTGAATACCTATCTCCTTGAGAAAGCCCGCTCTCTGGCGGACTATGATGGGGTGACGAACCATACTATCATTGTGCCTGGGGCACGCCATGCCAAGCAGTCCCTCTTTGGCTCGACGCTGTATACCGTCAAAAGCCCCAGATTCTTTTACAATCCGCACCATCGCATTCTCACCAATTATCAGCAGGTCAGGCAACTCCTCAGGTCTGTGCATCCTGATCTCATCGAAGTGGACTGCTCCTACCTTCTGGGCCGTTGGGCGCAGGCAGCCACAGGCAAGGGACGCGTGCCGCTGGTGGGGTTCTATCACACTCATCTGCCGAGTTTCTACGCCCGCCCGTTGACGCAGCGCTTTGGGAATGCCATGGCCCAGATGGCCGAGTCGTGGCCTGGCGGTATATAGCGTATTGCATGGCACCCCTGGATAAGGTGCTGGTTGCTTCGCAGGACATCTATGCGCGCCTGGTCACCCGTCTCGAGACGAAAGTGGAACAAGTCCCTCTCGGGGTGAACATGAACCTCTTCGCACCGCGGCCGCCGCAGAGCATGGCCCCTGGTAAAGAGCGACCTGTCATCCTCTACGTAGGTCGCTTGAGCCAGGAGAAGGATTTTGACGATTCTGTTTGAGGCGTTCCGGATCTTGAATCGACGGGGCACCTATCAACTCTACATCGTCGGCGATGGGCCCCTCCGTCCCCAAACCGAGCGCTTTGTCCGGACCACAGCGCACACCGTCTATGCCGGGCTCATTCCCTACGGTGAGCGCCTGGCGCGAGCTCTATGCCACTGCAGACGTTCTGGCCCTTCCCAGCCGTAATGAGACCTTGGCCTCACCATCCTGGAAGCCCTGGCCTCGGGCATTCCTGTGGTGGCGATCAACCAGGGAGGGCCCACCGATCTGCTCCAGGCGCGCGTCGGTGCCCTGGCGACTCCCGGTGACCCCGTAGATTTCGCTGACAAGCTGGCACGTGTGCTGCTGGACAAGAGTCTAGCCGAGCAGTGCCGGACCTATGTGGCGGAGCATTTCGTGGGACAAAACATTTATGAAACTGCTTACCGTCTACGAACAATTTGCTCTCGTGTGGACCAAAGCCCCTACACCGTAATCCTCTCCGCCGCATGGCAAGGTCCAGACTACTGCGCCGTCATCGCCAGGCGGAAACCGTGTGTGCCGTAGATGTAATCCGGGGAATCATGAACCGCGAAACCGCCACGCGACAGCAACGTGCCATGGGGTAGCCCCAGCCCCCACCCCGGTACCCTCTAGCATTGCCTGTGGCTGGGCCTTGCGGGTCGCCTTGTATGCCTCTGTTGGTGCATGGTCCACGCCAGTCCTGCACCCATTCCCAGACATTGCCCATGCATGTCGTACAGGTCCCCAGGCGTTCGGCTTGAGTTGCCCGACGGGATGTGTAGTGCCCTTGTCGTTCTTGTTATACCAGGCATACTGCTCCAGGAGCGCATCATCGTCTCCAAAATAGTATTTGGTCGTTGACCCGGCCCGCGCCGCGTATTCCCATTCCGCTTCGGTCGGTAACCGGTACAGATTATGCCCCTCACGCGCATTGAGCTTGCTGGATGAATTCCTGTACCATCTTCCACGACACCCGTTCGACTGGCCGATTGGGGTCACCTTTGAAATGACTCGGGATTGGTGCCCATGACCTCCCGCCACTGGGCCTGTGTGACTTCATACTTTGCCCAGATAGAATGGCTTGCTTAATGATGACCTTATGGGCAGGCTTTCTCGTCCGGTCGGTCGAATCTGATCCCATCATGAACTCGCCGGCCGGAATGCGCACCAATTCCATACCAATGCTGTTGCGCCGTGTCTCGATAATGCACGATGAGGGTGCTGGCATCTCGTCGTCAGGGGATAGATGCCCTTAGCCAGCTACCTGCGGCCCTAACTCGTGGCTGACGCGCCTGACAGCCGAGCGGGCACGGTCTTGGCCCCTGGTTGAGAGGGCTGCGGCTGATCTCCTGCGTCCACAACACCCAGCCTGGGGGTGGTAGAGCCAGGCGACTGTGGTGACGGAGTCGCCGCTGCGGATGACGCTGCGACGGCACGCATCAGTACTGCCAGAGCCTGTAAAATACAGAAATCCCCGCGCAGGGAGGTCGTTTCCACGGGGTCTGCTGGCCATTGGTCGGCATCTTCAACCGAGAGCCGTACCTCTTTTGAACACGTCTTCCACTTTCAGGCCGGGAGTGGCTGCATATACTGTAACAGCTGTTGGGTATAGACTCCGTTCCGGCCATTCCCATCGGCGGCCGTTTTTCCCGGCGCCTGTCGCGTAGGCCATCAGGGACCCGCGCACGGCCTGGGAGACCGCTAAACCGCGCTGCGTTCCGGACCGGAAGCTGCGGGCAAACGGGTTATCGCGAGCAGGCATCCAGAATAATAAGACTGACCTCACTTGCCGGCATCTTCCATGCCACCCAATGATACGTCCAACCTGTATCGTCTCGAAGCGCACGTCCTGTTCGCGGCTGATGCGGGCACCGATGGGGACGATATAATTCTCGCCAGCCACTTGCACGCCGTGTCCAGCAAAATAAAAATAGGCCGACACTGCCACCCTTGCGGAGTTTGACGCTGAACGCCTCGATGGCCTCTTCCATCGCCCGCATTTTCGCATCCCGTAACAAGGTGACCTCAAACCCGAGGCGTTCGCAATGCGGCTGCCATGTCTGTGGCATCATTGACTGGATTACGTAGGGCCCGGCTTTCATAAGGCTGCATTGCCCATAACCAGGGCGGTGCGGCGCTGTTGCGCCAGCGCGGTGTTCAGGGTCATGAAGAGCAGGGTCAGGACGAGTAATCCCCACCGACCTGAGTGCCGCAGCATTGTTTCCCTCCTCCGATAAGTCGTTTATCTGATGTGCATGGTACCAGGAATAAGCACTCACTCTCAATGACTTAGGGAGCGTTTCTGGCCAGGCGGAAGCCATGCGTACCATAGACATAGTTGGGGGCATCATAACTGCGATATGCCGTACGCGACAACGCCCAGGGCCGTAGCCCCAGCCTCCACCTCGATAGCCTCTGACATCACCTGTCAGCAGGACCTTGCGGGTCAATGATCTGTGCCTAAGAGATACGGTCCACGCCAGTCCTGCACCCATTCCCAGACGTTCCCTGCATGTCGTACAGGCCCCAGGCATTGGGTTTGAGCTGCCCGCACAGGATGTGTTGTACCCCCATCATTCCTGTTATACCAGGCATACTGCTCTAAGAGAGCCTCGTTGTCCCCAAAACTGTACTGCGTCGTTGATCCGGCCCGCGCCGCATACTCCCACTCTGCTTCGGTTGGTAGCCGATATTTAGTATGGCCCTCTCGAGCATTGAGCCGGCGGATAGAATTCCTGCACCATATACCACGACACGCGTTCCACCGGACGACTGAGGTCGCCCTTAAAATGGCTGGGATTTGTGCCCATAACTTCCAGCCACTGGGCCTGCGTGACCTCATACTTGCCGAGATAAACGGCTTGCTAATGACGACCCTGTGCACGGGCCGTTCCTCAGCCCGGTAGTAGTCCGACCCCATCGGGAACTCGCCGGCTGGAATGAGCACAAGCTCCATACCAATGCTGTTACGCATGGCGGATAACGGCTCTGGCATGCCGGCCGGGGGTGCGGGGAGGAACCCTCCCAGAGGACCTGATGGGGCCTGAAGGCGCTGGAGCTGTTGGAGTTTCAGACGTGCTGCCGGCGCGTACTTGCCGTTGGGATACGCTTGCAGGAATGCAGCGACGTCTGCTGGGTGGAGCGAATTCCTGACGAGACTCCACATCTCTGTCTCGGGATCGTCTACCAGAGCGTATGCTCCCGGTGCTCCCTGTCACGGCCAGGGTGCCCTGCGTCATAAACCAGAGGAGGACGAGGATAATGAGCCATGAGGCACGACCTTGCCAACCCATGTGTGGTCTCCTGTGTGTCGTATCCTGCACTCGCTTTGAGGAGGTATATGGAGAATGCGGGTATAGCAAATCTCCCGTCATATGCAAGTGCTCTATCCCCACGTTTCAGCCCGTCTCAACAGGAAGAGAGACGTTTTGACAGCCCTAAGCGCTTATGCTAAGATACCCTCCTGTTTTACGGACGATATTCCCCCTTTGTCAGCATGAACAAGATACGCAGCGACAGGCATGACGCCAGGAGTCCAACGTATCCTTGAACCCGAGGTAGCGGTGCCCAAGGGTAGGCACACACCCACGTACAGGCGTCGATGGTATACCCATGCTCTATAATCGGCTAGCTTTCTACCGTCTAATCGCTGTATGCTCTCTCTGGCTTCCACGCCCCTATGTAACTGCGTATAGCACGTGTTGTAGCAATGGCTCTCTATCGGTGCATGCCACGGGAACACGCTGCTGTCCAGGGGCAATCTGACACGCGTCCTGCCTGACGCGAGTCGGCAGGAAGTCGAGCGGCAGGCGCGGCAGGTATTCGACAATTTTGCGTGCTTCTTTACTGACTTGTTAGGGCTCAATCGTCGTGCCTTCCCACTGCACGCAGGCGTGACGTGACCAAGGTGCAGGGTCTGCCATACCCTGCAAGCGGTGTTGCAAGCCCCCAGAGGGTTCGTCGCTTGCGACAGCGCACCTGGGGAACTGGGAACTTGCCGGTCGGCTACTGGAGCACATATGGCAGACGTATCCATGTGCTCATGGCTCCAGGAACAAGACCCAGCGCTCCAATGTTTCCTGCGGCAGGGGATGCCTGAGGCTGATCTATGCTTTGTGAGCAATGATAGTAGTGCGGTATTTGTCCAGTTGCTCATGGCACTGAGGCGAGGAGATGTGGTGGCCGTGCAGATGGACCGTGCAACTGGCCATCGCAGTGATGTCACTGTGCCATTTCTTTGGCGCTCCAGCGGTGTTTCCGCTTGGCCCCTTCTGTTGGCCAGAGCAGCCCAAGTCCCAGTGCTACCATGTTTTTGTGTGATGCGTCCGGATGCGCGGTACGAGATCTGGGTTGACCAAGCCATTCCCGTAGCGCCTGGTCGTGAGGAAGCGGCCCTGCATCACATGGTACGCGTCTTGGAGCGCTACATAGCTATGGCCCCGAATCAGTGGTACAACTTCTATGATGTCTGGGACGCCCCGCCAACCGCCTGATGACCGCATTGCCATTACTGGCATGGGCGTGCTCAGTCCCATCGGTCAGGGTATCGAGGCGTTCTCGGTCGGTCCGATCAACGGCGTCTCTGGTATCACCACTATCGAGGCGTTTTCCGACCCACGACTTGCGTGCGCGCCGTGGTGGCGAGGTCAAGCAGTTACGAGGTACGCTAGGGCTCGAACGGCCCTTTGCCAGCGTAGTCGTGCCTCGCAGTTCCTGATTTACGCGGCGACGGAAGCCACCTCGCATGGCACGCTTTGCCGGAAGCAGTGGCGGCAGGTGGGCGTGTGGCGGTGGTGATTGGTTCGGCGTTAGGAGGATTGCCGAAGCCGAGCGTTGGCATGAGCAGCCCGGGGACCTCGGCATGCGCCGGCTCGGTGCTCCTACGATGGGCCAACGCGGCAATTAGCGCGCTGGCTCGACGCCACGGGACCGGTGCTCACGATCTCGACCGCGTGTGCCTCTGGGGCCACGAGTCTGGGGCTGGGCGCTGAACCTGTTGCGTGCTGGAGCGGCGACAGCCGTTGTGGCCGGTGGTATGGATGTGCTATGCCGTTTTGTTATGCGTGGCTTTAACCACCTGCGGTCGCTGACACGCGATGAAGTGCGACCGTTCGACCGGCGACGCAAGGGCCTTGTTGCTGGGAGAGGAGCTGGCGTGGTGGTTCTAGAGCGTGCACAAACAGCGCGACAGCGTGGCATCGCCCCGTGTGGCTATCTGTTGGGCCATGCCAGTTGTGCGGATGGTGCGCATATTACCGCTCCTGATCCTCAGGGCCGTGGGCTCGAACAGTCTATACTGGTTGGCGCTCGCGACTGCCGGGGTGCGGAGCGAGGAGATCGAGTTCATTAGTGCGCACGGCACGGCACCCCTCAACGACCGCATGGAAACCCAGGTATTCAAGAAAGTGCTAGGACCACGTGCCTACGAGGTGCCAGTGAACTCAATTAAAAGCATATCAGGGCCATACCATAGGTGCGGCAGCCACGCTGGAAACCATTATGTGTCTACTCGCCTGGCGCTATGGCCAGGTCCCCACACGCTGAATTATGGCGAGCCGGACCCCGAATGTGATCTCCCGTATGTCACCGGGCGAGGCCTGTACGTATCGTCCACGGCTCAGCCTCAATACGGCGGCGGGGTTCGGGGGATGTAATGCCTGTCTGGTGCTGGCTGGTGGAGAATAAGATGGGGCAAGAGGCGCACATGGCGTCTTACCCCCAGGCCGCATGGGTGGCTATAAGGGGTTGGGGCCTGTTAACCGGTTGGGGTGCGGGCCTGCAAAGTCTGCCTACGCTTCCTGCCGTGGCTACGCAGGGGCAGCGCCTGCCGCCCGTCGCGACGCCGGAACCTCGCCAGCGAACGCCTACGCCGGGCGACACGGGAATGCCTCCTGGGGTGGTTGCAGTGCAAGCCGCGCTGGACCATGGCTGTCTGGCACCCCACGGCGGTGGCCGGCCCGCACGGCGTTGGTGTATGCCAGTGCTTCGTCCATGCGGCGGCCAACTGGACTTTGGTCACGAGTGAGACAGCAAACGCCCTGCATTTCCCTTACACGGCCCTCAGTGCCGTACCAGCAGAAGTCACGATCCAGTTTGGCATCACAGGGCCGTATCTGACGCTCTTGAGTGGTGCCAATGCCGGTATCGAGGCGCTCTGGCAGGCAGCGACCCTGCTCACCACGGCACAGTGTGACCGGGCCCTGGTCCTGGGAGTGGAAACGTTCCAGGAATGTGCCGAGCTCGTATACGACAGGCCGTTGGCTCCTGGGTACACCGCTCCTGGAAGCCGCAGCCTGTCTCTCGTCCTGGAACGGCACCCCAGCCTTGCAGCGCAGTGCGCTACCGTGCCGAATGGGGACACGTGGTTTGGCCGGATTAGTGGCGGGAGAGCGTGAGAGAGCCCTGGCGAGGGTGTATCTCTGCACCGCAACGGCGCGTGCTGGGCAGATGGCCGGCCACTACCTGCAAGCTCAATGGCCGGATATGGTCCCTGGTACTGCTCCACGAACGTCTCGGCTTCTGTCTGGCATGTGCGCCCCTCATCGCCTTGATGCTCGCCGTCACTGCCGGCCAGCCAGAAGACGTCCTGTTGATCTCGCAGTGGTGGGACGCCTGGGCCATGATACGCTGGCCTGAGTCGTCCTCCCAGGCGGGACACTGAAGCAAGCAAGGACCCTCTGTATGACGCAAGCAGAAATTGTCGCAAGTCTAAAAGCTGCTGTCCGAGCGTGTGCGTATCCCTGTGGCCCGCGCCCAGGCGCTGGAGCTGGATACCCCCTGCTCAAGGACGGCCTGGGATTGGATTCGCTGGATTGTGTCGAGTTGACGCTCGGCATGGAAGAGGAGTTCGGGTTAGTGTTTGATGATGTGAGGAGGACTGGATGCATCACTTCTCCTGTCTCGATACGCTGTCCCAACTCGTGCTGCTATCAAAGGCGAGTGAGTATGCACCAGCGCCACGTCAGGAGTGACGAACGCCGTGTGGTCGTGACGGGCCTGGGGGTGGTGAGTCCCTATGGACGCGGCTGTCGAGGTCTACTGGCAGGGCTTAGCGCAAGGGCAGTGCATGCTCGGTCCCCTTAACGCTCTTTCCGACTGACGGCTTCTCGCTCCCACCTGGCAGGAGAGTTGCCAGCCGCGACAGTGCGTGGCTTTGGGGACGGCCCAGCAGTCACGGGCAACGCGTTTTCTGCTGGCGGCAGCGCAAGAAGCTGTGGGGAATGCCGGTGCTTGACCCGGCGGCGTTGACGACGGCTGCAGTCAGTATCGGTGGGGCGGGGGTGGTATGCTGGAAGCGGAGGACTGGTATTGGGCGCGCTACCACCAGCCTCAGGGCTCCCCACCGACAGGTGGCACTGCGCTCCATGTTGCCGACGCATCAGACTGATGCTCTGGCATTCCATTTGCGTATCGGTGGGCCACGCGAGAGTCCTATCCTGGCGTGTAGTTCGAGTGCTGCCGCCATTGCGACTGTCACTGACCTGATCGAGACGGGTGTGGTGGACGTGGGTTTGGCGGGTGGAGTAGATACTCTGACACGCCTGTGTTTCATGGGGTTTAACGCGTTAAAATTGCTTGATCCGCAACCGTGTCGTCCATTTGCCCGCGACCGGCGTGGCATGTCCCTCGGCGAAGGGGCCGCAGTATTGGTCCTGGAGTCATGGCAGCATGCGGTGGCGCGGGGCGTGCCCTTGCGCGCCTGGTGTGGCAGGGTGTGGGCTTGTCGTCGGATGCGTGGCATCCGACCGCCCCGCCAACCGATGCGGAAGGCGCCATACGTGCCATGCGTGAGGCGCTCGCACGGGCTCATCTGACGCCAGCAGATGATTACGTACGTCAATGCTCACGGCACGGGCACCGTGCAAGAATGATCGGGCCGAGGCTGTGGCGCTCGCCGACGTCTTCTGGGCCTGGGAACGTGCTGGTCAGTTCTACCAAATCCTCATCGGGCATACGATGGGGCGTGCTGAGCGCTGGAGGCCGTGGCGACGATTGGCGCGCTCGAGACCGGGCTCTTACCCCCACGGCCAACCTCTGGGAGCCGGACCCGGCTATTCCTTTCGACTGCATTCCCCATACAGCACGGCCCGCGACCCTGGATTGTGCTTATGTCAAATTCCTTCGGCTTTGGTGGCCAGAATGTGAGTCTGATTTTTCTGCGTCCCGAGGTGGTGGGGTGACCCTATGGTGAGGATGCCTGCTCTATCGGGCGGTGATCACGGGTATCGGCTACGTCAGTCCTTTTGGTGTGGGTGGCTACGCACTGGTGGCGGAGGTGCTCAAGGCCAATGTCTCGGCGATTCAGCCGCTGACGAGTTTTCCGACCGCCGGCCTGCCCTCCTGCCTTGGGGCGGAAATTCCGGCGGCGTACCTGCTGGAGACCGAGGAAGCCCGGCGTTGGAGTCGGCTGAGTCAGATGACGGTCCTGGCCTGTCGCCAGGCGGTTGCCGAGGCCGGTCTGTGCGACTCGGCAGCGCTCTGTCAGGCGGGGCTCGTGGTCGGGTCCCAGTTCTGGGGATCTGCGCTCGACGGAAGCGTTTTGTTTAGGATTCTTACGCAAGGGACCGTTGGGGTTGAGCCCGCTGCTGTTTCCCAGTACAGTGATGAATGCCATGGCTGGCGATGACCAGTATCGCGCTGGGCCTCAAGGGACCGATGCTCACCTCAACCAATCGGGTGTGGCCGGAGAACTCGCCGTAGCGCGCGCCCTGGTTCTGCTGCGGGCAGGACGTGCGTCAGCGGTGATTGCTTGTGGTGTGGACGAGCTGTTTCCACTGTTGTACGAAACCCTCGTGCAGCTCCGTGTCCCCTCACCGCGTGGCTGTGGTGAAGAGGTGTGCCGACCTTTTGATCAGCGTCACAACGGTCCAATCCTGGGCGAGGGAGCTACTGCAGTGGTGCTTGAATTACCTGAGCATGCACAGGCGCGAGGGGCCCCGATGCTCGCCGAGGTACGGAGTGCCTGCTGGGAGGTATCCTGACACGCCCAGGCCGTTTTCCCGTGCTGCGTCAGGGGCCATATCCGGTACTCGACCAGGCCCTGGCCGAAGCTGCTGTGTGTCCTGAGGATGTTGACATGGCCTATCTGTCGAGCTGCGGGGATCCGCAGCATGACGCCATGGAACTGGCATGTATAGCAGACACATTCGGCCCCTCATGGTCCCCTGCTCACCTCTGTGACCCACCTGACCGGAGAATACGGTGGTCTGGGGACGTTTCGCGTGCGGCTGCTTGCGGTCACCGTGCGCCAGGGCATCAGCCCTACGCTCGACTACTTGCGCCAGCCCATCCGTACGGATGTCCGTTTTGCCGTCCAGCCTGTCGCGCCGCCGCCAGCCGTGGTCTTGGTGCACGGTCTCGCGCCTGGTGGCGTGCACACCGCTATCCTGATTGGGCGTCTGCACGACGCCAGTGACGTGGCGGAGTGAGGCTGCATATGGGTAAGACCATAGCCGTCATTCCTGTGCATAACGGAAGCACCAACCATTGTCGTCCGTCGTGCTGACCGCACGGGCTTACCTTCCTGTCATTGTGGTAGACGATGCCTCAGAGGATGGTAGTGGGCAGCGTGCCGCCGCCGCAGGGGCCATCGTCCTCACCCTCCCCAGGCACTGTGGGAAGGGGGCAGCGTTGCAACGTGGCTTTGCCGAAGCGCTACGGCGTGGGGCCACTACTGTGGTGACCCTGGATGGCGATGGACAACACGACCCGCGGACATCCCACGTCTTCTTGCCGCGAGCCAGTGTTGGCCTGAGAGTATTATCATTGGTGGTCGTCTCGACAGCGCTGAGGCGATTCCCCTGCCACGCTTCTATGCCATGCAAGTGGCAAGTTTTTGGATCAACTGGCAGGGACATTGTCAGGTGCGGGATACGCAATCCGGATTTCGCCTCTATCCAGCCGCTGTCCTGCGCACGCTCCCCTCAGACACGGAGGGTTTATTTTCGAAAGCGAGGTGTTAATTAAGGCGGGTCAGGCGGGCTGGGGCGTGCGCGAAATTCCCATCCGCGCCGTGTATGCGCCGGGACGCACCAGTCACTACCGCCCTCTAGGGGATGGCATACCGATTACAGCCTATCTGCTCTATCGGGGTTGCGCTTCTGGCCAGCCCAGTGCTGGCGGGTTTGCCTGGGGTGGCTCATGGGAGATAAAGCAGTCCGCCACCACGTCTGGCGGCGGACCTGCGTGGCGGCCATGGCGACGCTGTTACTGCCGTTTCTCGGGGTGTGTGTGCTCGCCTATCTTTGCGCCGGAAACCGGGAGGACACTCCTCGCTGCAGCTATCCGTCGGTTTTATGACCCATGCCTTTTCACTACTCCACCAGCCGTTAGCAAAGGGTGTTTGCATGACCGCTACCGACTCAAGCGTTGGAAACTCGTATGATACCCTCGTCGTCGGTGGGGGGCCGGCCGGCTCGACGGTGGCTACCTTGCTGGCGCAGCACGGGCTGCGTGTTGCCATCTTTGAGCGTGCCCGTTTCCCGCGTTTTCATATTGGGAGTCGCTCTTACCTGCCAACGTGCCGGTCTTCGAGCGTCTGGGCTGTCACGATGCCTTACGCCGTGCCGGTTTCCTGGTCAAGCCTGGGGCGTCATTCTACGATGAGTATGAGGGACGTGGTACCAACACGTTTATGTTCCAGCCCAACGCCTTGCAGCCAGCCTTTGCCTACAATGTTGTGCGGGCATCCTTTGATGACATTCTCCTCCACAATGCTGCCAGGGCTGGATGTGCGGTGCATCGTCAACACACCGTGCGGCACCCGCGCATTGAACCCGATAAAGTTGTGGTACAGGTGAGCACGCCACAGGGCACGCAACAGACGGTGCAGGCCAGTCTTCTGGTCGATGCGAGCGGGCGCTCAGCGCTGCTCGGAGGCACGTTGGGACAGCGCGAACTGCTGCCAGACCTGGGGAAAGTAGCGCTCTTCGCGCATTTTCAGGGAGCCCAGCGCGACCCAACGATTCCCGACGGCAATATTCGCATCCACCTCGTGCGAGACGGCTGGATATGGTGGATTCCTTTGCTGACGGGACCGATAGCGTCGGCTGTGTCCTGCATGCGAAAGTCGTCAAGGAACGTGGGGCCTCCGTGGAAGCGTTGTTCGATGAGGTGCTGGCCACCTCGCCACGCCTCACCCAGGGGCTAGCGCAGGCGCGACGTATCACCCTCAGTGCACACGGCCGCGAACTCTCGTATCGTGTTGCCCCGCATAGTTGGCGACCGTTACCTGGCCGTTGGCGATGCGCACCGGTTTCGTCGACCCGATCTTTTCTGCCGGGGTCTTCATTGCGATGCGCTCCGCTGAACTGGCAGCCGAGGCTATTATCCATGCCTTCCGTCGCCAGGACTTCAGCGCCAGTGCTTTGCGCCCCTATGCGGCTCGACTCCACCGTGGGGTCGCCCCATTTCTTGCCATGATCCAACGTTTTTACGAGCCGCGCGTTTCTCGATCTGTTCTTCAGTCCGACCCCTCCTCGGCACCTGTATCGCGCTGTGCTGTGGGTGCTCAGTGGGGCGGCTTTTGATCATCAGCCCCTGTGGTTGCACAGTGGATTGAGGCTCTTTTATCGTCGTCCGCCTCCGCCAAGCCGTGCGCTGGGCCACCGGTCTGCCGGTCGAATCCCGCTGGTATTGGTGAGCATGCTCCAGCCGATTAGGGGTAGACACACGGCACAGCGAAGGAGAATCACAGCATGAAAGTCCTCTTGGTCCATCCGAGCTGCTTACTGTATTCGGAGATCTATTTGCGGCTGGAGCCCCTGGGCTTGGAACGGGTCGCACAGGCCGTCCGCACTGCCGGCCATGACGTCCGACTCCTGGACCTGCAAGTGTCTCGCCCGACGGCCTATGCCCATGCAATCAGCACCTTTCAGCCACAGGCGATTGGCTTTTCCTTAAACTACCTGGCCAATGTGCCAGAGGTCGTGGAACTGGCCAAAGCGACGAAAGCGCGCCTGCCGCAAAGTTTTATTTTCGTTGGCGGGCATAGCGCTTCTTTTATCCCACACGAGCTGTTGCAGCATGCCCAGGGCGCCATCGACTGCGTCGTGCGTGGTGAGGGTGAGGTCAGCACACCCGCAGCTGCTCGAGGCCATCCCTGATGGGACCGTTGAGACGATTCCCTGGGGTAGTCACTCTGAGGGCATAGGTCCCTCCTCCCCTCGCTGCTCGACAGTCTGGATCAGCATTTCCCGGCGCGCGATCTGGTACGGCAACGGCACAAGCATTTTATGTGGGCTTTAGATCCGTGTGCGTCCATTGAGTTCACGCGTGGCTGTCCCTGGGACTGCACCTTCTGCAGCGCCTGGACCTTTTATGGTCGCAGCTACAGGCAGAGCACTCCAGAGGCAGTGATAGAAGACCTGGCCCGCATCCGAGAGCCCAACGTGTTTATCGTCGATGACGTGGCGTTCATCCATCCGGAGCACGGCATGGCGATTGGGCGGGAAATCGAGAAGCGTGGTATCCGCAAGCGGTATTATCTGAGACGCGTTGTGACGTGTTACTGCGCAACCGTGAAGTCTTCGCGTATTGGAAGCGGCTCGGTCTCCTGTACATGTTTCTTGGTATCGAGGCACTGGACGAAGAGACATTGCACCTGCACCGCAAGCGCAGTCACTCTCAATGAGAATTTGCAGGCCCTGGAAGTGGCGCGTCAACTCGGCTTGATCGTCGCCATCAACCTTATTGCCGATCCTGACTGGGATGAAGCGCAGTTTCGCTTCATCCAAGAATGGGCTGCCAGTGTTCCGGAAATCGTGCATCTCACCGTCAACACACCGTACCCAGGTACGGAAACCTGGCATACAGAGGCCCGTAAGCTCACCTCGCTTGACTACCGGCTCTTCGATGTCCAGCACGCCGTGCTACCGACAAAGCTTCCCTTACAGCAGTTTTATGCAGAACTGGTCAAGACACAAGCCATCTTGAACCGCAAACACCTCGGGCTTCCGCGCTCTGTGGGGAGCGAGCAAGATGGTCCTCAGCCATCTGTGGCATGGTCAGACCAATTTTCTCCGCATGCTCTGGAAGTTTCATCGTGTGTACAACCCGGAGCGACAGTACGCCGACCACTTTCGGGATGGGCCATACACCTTGAGCCCACCGCAAGGACAGGCCGTCACCACACTTCAAACCCAGTGACCTGTATGTGCACGTTCCCAAGATGACGCAGCAGCGTGCCAGACGCGCCACGCGAGAAACACTGGCCGGGAGTGAGGTCTGCACAAGACACCCCCGTACGGAGGTGGTGCCGTAGCCAACTACGGCAGCACCTTACACAGCGCTTGTGCGATTGTTGGTACCAGGCGGGCCGTAGTAGCGTGCATCGTAGCGGTCCAGCCGTTGGGCGTTCTCCGCCAGACACAGCTCCAGGAAACGACGCGGCGTGATGTCCATGCGCATGGACTGGTGGCCCTTCATCGTGAAATCCTTGTCAGCCCGTGCACCAAAGGCATCTTTGCACACGACGCCACACCTGCAAGACGCGTCCAAGGGCACCACGCCAGATATGGCGCGGGCGCTGCCAGAGTGGACTTCTGGGCCCGGCGATAGGCTTCCCAATTGACAAAAAAGAGAATGTGACGCGCCTCTTCTTGCATGACAGGCTCGAACTTTCTCGACGAGCACCGGTGGGAAAAAGCCCGAATCTCTGGCAATCGCAAACAGAGCAAAGGTAAAAAAGGCATCAAAACACTCGCTGTACCCCAGACGCATAAACGCCCATTCGTGGATCCGCTGGCGCTGGCGGGGGCGGTGGAGGTTGACACGCAGGAATGCCGTAGTGTGTGGTGAGCCCCTGGATGATCGCGGCATGCCGCGCTTCCTCGTAGCCTTGCAGGGCAACGGCTTCGCGGATCACGGCATCTGTCTCGAACGGCGCCCAGGTTTGAATAGTGCACGTGGCCGCACACCGGTCGCCACCAGCTTCTGTTCCACACGGGCAAGCTGTGGAGACGCTTGAGACTATCCTCATCGATCTCTGGGCCAGTCCGATGGTGTGGCTGGGTCAAAGGCAACATGCGTACTCCAGAAAGAACTGACAAAAAAGCTCTTTGTGCTCCTGTGAACCGACGATGAGAGAGTCGCGGCATCTTGGTCCCTTTATGTCCTGAGTACCTGTGTCGGCATAGCGGTACAGAACAACTTGGAGATGAAAAGACCATTCTGCCAGAGCCTGTCCCTATCCTGGCGCCTAATGTGGATCTGCCCCAGTGCGTTTTAGGCAGCATCTTTCACGCTCGCTCAGGAAGCGGTAATACATGCTGGCATTCCGGTAGGCGCGTGCAGCACGCCTCGAAGTTGTGAAAGCTGGAACTCCCTATCTCTGCAGTTCCCGACGCATGTCCACTTCCTCTTTCTCAAAGGGCGAGAAGCCGACCACCGCCAGTAGAGGCTTCGGGTAGCGCTCGCGCATCTCGGTGAGGGTGGAAAAAGCCGCTTCTTTAAAGTCTGGCTGTCGGGCCATGCGGCGGTACAGGAACGTCAGATGGCAGGTCGTTGACCACGGCGCTCGATATTGGCATCTTCCATCAAGATACGCATAATCTCGTGCAAATTCTCACCGGCCCAGTTCATGCCCATATCAATGGGGTTCTTATAGCTCCCCAATGATGTTAAAAAGCCCTTGAAACATCTCGTAAGAGGCTTCGGTCAGCGTAGGAATATCGAGGCCAACACGGGCAAAGGTATCGGTAATAACTACCGACGGCCCGCCAGTCATGGTGACGAGGCCAAAGCGCTGGCCAGTGCTGGGCTTCGAGCCATTTTGCAACGCCTTGATAAGTATCGACCATTTCTTCCAGACCGTCAACACGGATCGCCCTGGTTTGCCGAAAACAGGGCCCCCCGAGATGTCGCGAGACTGGCACGAGAGAAGCGTGCATGGCGAGGCTGTGGCTCGACTCCCAGCAGGCGTCTGTCCGCCCCGCCAGATAAGTAAGGGCTTACGCGGGAGAGTGCGCTTGATCACCTCAAAGAGACGCCTGCCATCCCGTGGGCCTTCAATATACATGCCAATCACTGTTGTCTCGTCATCCTCCAGGAGGTATTCCAACAAATCAGGGCTATCGAGGACCACCGCATTGCCGTAGCTAATGGCCTTGCTGGTTGCAGGCCTTGACTGCCGCTTACAGGCTGAAGTTAATGGCATGGGTGCCGCTCTGGGAGAGGAAACCGACGTTCCCAGCGACGCCGCTGGGTTGTTCGGCGTTGTTGCCGGATGCCCAGTTTGGGATGATACACCCCCATGCAGTTCGGACCGATGAGCGCGAGGTTGGCCTCACGCGCCATGGTCGTGATCGTCTGCTGCAGCTGCCGCCCTTCCTCTGCCGCGGTTTCTGCGAAGCTGGCCGTGAACATCGACACACACCGGCCACACCTTTCGTAATGGCGTCTGTAGCACGAGAGGGGCGGCCCGGCGCGGCACTGCTACTACTGCGAAGTCCACTGGCTCCGGAATGTCCGTCAGACGCGCGTAATTCTTAAATCCCAAGGCTTCAATACCGCGGGATCTCGTTGGGGTCGATGTTCACCGAATACACGGGCCCCCGGTAAAGGTGCTCATGTTGCGTAGCCACATGTAGTCGTCAACCTTTCTCGCTCCCACTACGGCCACAGCACGTGGGTGCAAGGCCCGATGTAAGTTCTGCAAAAGCGTGACTCACAAAGCCTCCCAGAATACAGATGACAGATAACAACAGCGCTGACGTGCGTGTCATACTAAAAGCCCTGGCCGTGCTTGTCAACGAAGGCGCAGGACAGTGTAAGCAGCCTTGTCTGGCATGACGAAGCATGAATATTCCGACATGGTTTCCATGACTCAGACATATGAAAGGAGGTTGACAGGGCGAAGCCAGAAACGCTATGCTGGCCTGCCGTGCCATCGTACTAGGCTACGCTCTTGATAAGCTTTTACCATCGACTGATGCACGGAGAGGAAATCTATGCGCAGAAGGATATGGGCGCGTCTCGGGACGGCACTCCTCGTAACCTGTCTGATAGGGGCATGGTGCACCTGCCGGCATCAAGCGAGGCTGCCAAGAAACGCATCTTAAACTTTGCTTCCAAGGAACCGGAGTCGTTGGATCCCATACGAGCGTTCTCGGCCAGGCCCAGACCATCGTCCGCTTCTTGTATCGAGGTTTGACCACACTTTGCCATCAAGGATGGCAAAGTGACCACCGGGCAGTGGAGCCTGATCTGGCCGAAAGCTGGACGGATTGACGTCAGACGATAGGCACCGTGTGGACGTTAAAGCTACGCAAGAGCGTGCAGTTCCACAAAGGCTTTGGGGAGATGACGGCAGAGGATGTGAAGTTCAGCTTCGAGCGCCAGATCAAGCGCACGAAAGGCATGCTCTTCACGCAGAACCTGGATGTAATCAAGGAGATCACGGTCGTTGATCCCTACACCAGTGCAGGATCACCCTGAAGGCCTATGATCCGGTCGCTTTTGCTGCCGTATGGTGGGGCTATCGGCATGGCTACATTATCAGCAAGAAAGCCGCCGAGCAGTTTGGTGATCAGTTCGGCTGGAACCCTGTTTGAGGACTGGCCCGTTCTATTTTGACAAACATCTGCGCGGGAAAGAAGTCATCCTCAGGCCCACGACAAGTATTACTTTGGGCGTCCGCAGATCGAGGAGGTGCACTGGTTTACGATGTGCCGGAGGAGGCCACCAGAGTTGATTGGACTGGAAAGGGCACGTTCGATATCTTACAGGTTGAGGCGGTCACGGCAGATGTCGAAGCGCAGGTCAAAAAAATTGGCGCGGTGCTCGACAAAGCGTGGCCCTGGTGGACAAGAACGCATCTATATCAACATGACGAGAAGCCGCCCTTTGATGATATCCGGGTGCGCCAGGCCTTTATCTATGCAGTTGATCGGCAGGCTATCAGAGACACGCTTGCTGTACCCGGGGGCCTGGCGAATCTGGGTGTAAGTCCCTGCCCCCTGGCTACTTCGGGCATATGTCGATGGAACTACCGGAGTACAATCCCGACAAGAGCCGAAAAACTCCTTGCCGAAGCTGGACACCCCAATGGCTTCACTATCAAGGACTACTTCATTAGCGAGTCCTTCTTCTGCACCCCAAAATGTTGACCTTGGTGCAGGAGCAGCTCAAGAGGTGGGCATCAACGTTGAGGTCCAACTCGTCGAAGCACGCCACCTATCAGCGAGAATATCCGGAAGAACCTGAATCCCTTTGTGTTATATGGCGGCACCCGGGTCACCGACGGCGACGTATGGTTTGGGCTTTTCTTCTACTCAAAGAATTCGGACTGGCCGCCGAGCAACAAGAGAGCAATTTCTCGCATTACACAGGGATTGATGACCTCATCGAGCAAAGTGCCGCCTGGAGCGTGACCCGCAGAAGCGGGCCCCGGTTGTATCACGGAAGCCCAGCAACGTATCGTGTCGTGATGCGATTGTGATACCCGTGGTGGATGTGCCGTTCTTGCAGACCCCGTAATCCCAAACGCGTGCAGGCACCTTTTGATCCCGGTACGGTGAGCTTGCTGTGCACTACCGCTACAACTATCCAGAAATGCTGAAAATTCTTGGATTAAGAGCTGGGTCGTCAGAGCAGGAGACCCGGCGGTGTTCCAGTATATCATGCGGCGCCTGTTGCTGGCTGTGCCCATGCTCCTTGGGGCGATGAGCCTCGTTTTTGCCATGCGTGTCCTGCCAGGTGATCCCTGCATGGCCATGATGGGAGACCAGGCGACCCGAGATGCCCTCAAGGACTGCGTCCGCGACCTGGGGCTGGATCGTCCCCTGGTGGTGCAGTATGGCGAATTCTTGTGGAAGTCTGTACGGCTAGATTTTGGTCAGTCGTTCCGTCAGCACTACCGGGTCACCGACTATATCCTGCGCATGTTCCCGTACACCTTGACCCTGGTAGTGGCCAGCATGGTGATCGCGCTTAGCGATAGGTCTCCCGACAGGTATCCTGTCCGCGCTGAAACGGCGCAACCCGCTCATTGATTACAGCGTCCGCGTCATTGCCCTGCTCGGGCTGTCGATGCCGGTATTCTGGTTCGGTATTTTGCTGCTCATCATGTTTTCCTGCGTTTTGACCTCTTTCCGTTGATTGGTGGTGGGGACATGTCAACGGTTCTCGATATGCTCACCTCTGGAGAGTTTGTGACGTATCCCGAAGATTTCATTGCTGCATGTACTGGATGTGTTGCACCATCTTGTCTTACCGGCTTTTACTCTCGGTATTACCCTGGCAGCGACGGTGAGTCGTTTAGTCGCGCTCGGCCATGCTCGAGGTCATCAGCCAGGATTACATTCGCACCGCCCGGGCCAAGGGTTGTCCGAACGCCTCGTGGTCTACAAACATGCGCTGCGGAACATGACCATTCCACTGTTGACGATTATCGGGGTACTTATGGCTGTGGCGATGACCGGCACAGTGCTGACCGAAACGGTGTTTCACTCGACCGGGCTTAGGGAAAATGCTGGTGGATGCCATTGGGGCGCGTGATTATCCCCTGGCGCAGGGTGCGATCACGGTCTTCACCATGATGATCATTGGTGTCAATTTGCTCGTTGATATCCTCTACGCGGTATTTGATCCGCGCATCGTCGTATAGCTTGAGAGTCCGCACTATGGCGATCACGGGTAAACAAGAGTCGTCAGTACTGGCGACCCCAGAGAACTTTCAACTGCCGAAGAATGGCGCCAAAAGCTCCGCTGGCGTCGCTGGCGTAAATTTTTCCCTATGCTCTGTGGCATTGCCCTCGTGGTCGTCATGATCCTCGTAGCTGCCCTGGCACCGTGGTTTGCTCCTTTCAGTCCTTCAGAGCAATTCTCAGCATATGTCCTCAAAGGGCCTGGTGCCGGTGGGCAACATGTCCTCGGCACGGATGAGTTTGGTCGCGATCTGTTGAGGTCGGATTATCTGGGGCGCGCGGGTCTCATTGCAAGTAGGTCTTGCAGCCGTCGTAGTGGGCTTTGCGCTGGGTGTGCCGTTAGGGATTATGGCGGGATTTCTGGGCGGTAGAGTCGAAATGACGATCATGCGCCTCACCGATATGCTCATGGCCTTCCCAACGTTGCTCCTGGCCCTGCTCATTGCTGGCAGCCCTGGGTGGCTCGCTGGTGAACGAGATCCTGGCGATTGGCATTGCGCTCACGCCCAACTTCACGCGTCTGGCGCGCAGCCTGGCCTTGACGATCCGCGAAAATGACTATATCATGGCTGCACGGGCGCTTGGCTGTACACAGGCACGCATTATGCTGCGCCATATCCTGCCCAACGCTATTTCCACCCTCGTGGTGATTGCCACCCTCGACATCGCCTCGGCGATCCGCACCGAAGCCGGTTTGAGCTTCTTGGGCCTGGGCGTTCCTCCACCCACCCCAAGCTGGGGTAACATCCTCAGCGAAGGCCGCCAGTACATCAAATGCTGCACATGGCTCACGACCTATTCCGGATTGGCGATTATGCTGGCGGTGCTGGCGTTCAACCTGATGGGGGACGCGTTGCGCGATCTGCTCGATCCACGCTTGCGGGGGAGTGACACGGCAATGGGCCAGGCTGAGCTGGAGGACTGCTACGTCGTCGGAGTATCCTCGGCTGGGAGCCATGACGCAGAGACCGGGCACAAAGGTTAGCCCAGCTTTATGAATACGAACCGGGAGGAGATGAAACCTCCTCCCGGCTCAGTGACTGCCTATGACAGGGAGCCAGTGGTTCAGAACTGGGTATCGACTGGCTCTTCGAGTTCCTGGCCCCTCACGCTTTTGGGTGCGTACCACCTAGCGACGGCGCCGCCAGCCGTAGCCGCCCAGACCTAAGAGCCCGATCCGAGGAGTCCCAGGGTACTGGGTTCGGGCACGGTCGTGGTTTGCGAGTAGGTCTGGTCTACATACGACAGAATCGCGATCAACTAGTATCCGCCAAAGGCATAACCGAGGATGTCCTTCTTCGCATGTAATGTCGTATACCCTGTGGCAAAAATCGTTGAATCCATATTCACAGGAGGATGACCCGAGTAGATGTACATGGTATCGGGAGCATCAGGCGTGAAGGTCTCTAGTCACGCTCATGATCCCTGCACCAATGACAACCGGGTTGCCTTCAAGATGTGCGTCCGTTATTACATAGCGTGGATCCGTCACTGTCACTGTATACGTGATCAATGCATCAGAGCCACCACCTCCCGGGGCATCTATAAAGGCCCCTTGGAACCGAAGACCGAAGTTACCAGCTACGGTGTTACACACAACGTTGACAAGCGATGACGCTGGCATGTCGCCTGTATGAAGATAGGCCAAACTCATTAAACAATTTGTCACCACAGGTTATGCTGCCACCACTAGTAAGCGTGTTTAACGCGGCACCGGCACCGCGCGGGCGGCAGGAGCCGCGCACACAGTACCGCTAGGCCAACTACAGCGAACCATTTGAAGTGTCCTATGAAACATTGTCTTTCTCCTTGAGCTATTGTTGCTGACTTGAGTTATTCCTGACACGTATCTGCACACGTGCATCAACCGAACATAATGCGTTACCTTCTCTCGTCTTCCCCCTCTCCTCAAGCATGCATCGTTGTAGCAGTCGTCCTCCTGCAATCATAGAAGATGGGAGCACTGCTCCATGGATTGCGTCACCCATGCCTGACGCAACCAGTAGTATTTTTCTAGTAGAACAATGTGAAACTGAAATCTAGAGTACTAGCAAGAAATATGCCAGAAGTACCGTCTGGCCTGATATGCGGTTGCAGAAAATGATATATGCCTGAATAAAATTAATTTTTATCAACAATTTACAGGTATTTTTAGGACTGAAAGAATCTCTCTGTTCAGGCAAGCTTGGGCGGGTGCATGCCTGCCATCACGTGGGCAGGCTGTAAAGAATTCTGACACTCCAGACGTGTGAGCGGCTCATACTCGATGCAATGCATATAAAAACAAAAGATTATGAGCATAGAATTGGAATGTAAAATTTTCCGACAGTTTGCTGGTATGCCTGGCTATTGTTGGCTACACAACATTTTGAAAAATAAAACGTTGTGTGTTGTATTACGCCGTGTAAAATTTTCTGACAATCCACCGTACACACTATCATTTCCGGCGCATCATGCCAGGGCAGGGCCCCAAGCGCTAGTCGTGCACGGACTCTAGAGCGGTCGCTCCTGCGCACCTCGCTGCTGGGGCTGGTGCGATTTCCCTGAGTAGGCTTGTGCTTGATAATCCCCGTTGTGGAGGCAGCATCCGCCCAGCGGATGCAGGGGTGCCAGACTGGGGAGAAGGCGGTGACATTTGGGTCAGATGGAGACCATTGAGAGGCTGCCAGCCGGCAGCACACTTCTGCTGCCGGAGGTGAGTTGAGCAGAAAGGGTCCTGGCACGCTCGCTGCAGTGCCTCTCCCTATCCACCACTGATCGGCGGGATGAAATGCACCTCCGCTGTCCTCGCCGACTTGCTCAGCAAGGCCATCGGAGACCCATCTCGCCATCGACGGCAATGGCGACATCTGGACGTAGGTCACCATCCTGGAGGAGGCGTTCCTTTACACCAGGAAAACGCTCCTCCAGGTTGTTGATGATGGTACGTATCGTTCTCCCTGCCACACGCACCTGGTGACACACCACCCGTCAAGGGTTGCAGCATGGCAGGGATGGAAGACGATAGCCATAACAGAGGGTCCCTTACTCAATCAGCTTACTCAACACATAGCCAGGTGACATAGGCGACTGCGTCATACGCTTGCCCGTGGCATGGTAAATAGCATTGGCAAGCGCTGCCACCGGCGGCACAATGGGCACCTCGCCAACCCCACGTACACCATAGGGATGGCCAGGATTCGGCACTTCCACCAGGACGGTGTCGATCATCGGCAAGTCCAGCGTCGTCGGCATACGATAATCGAGGAAGCTGGAATTGACCATGTTGCCGCTGTCATTGTAGACAAATTCTTCGTTCAGAGCCCAACCGATACCCTGCACCGCCCCACCCTGGATCTGACCTTCAGCATAGCTTGGGTGGATGGCTCGCCCAACATCCTGCACCGCAGTGTAGCGCAGGATAGTGACCTTGCCAGTATCAGGATCGACCTCGACATCTACGATATGCGTGGCGAAAGGCGCCACCCACACCACGTGGTTGCGACGTGGCCCGACCAGTGATCGGTCCACCCATGCGCGCCATCTGGGCGGCCACTCTCCTTAAAGGTCATCGACTTCCCGGCATCCTTGGCGCACTTGAAGACGCCATTGGCGTACGTCACATCGTCAGAGGTAATGCGCGCCGTAGCACGCTCGGCCTGCCCTTCGAAGTCTTTCTCCATCTCACTATCCCAGCGACGGCCCAGGCGCTCTTTCATCTGCCGCAGGACATCCAGGGCTGCCTCATGGGCCGCATACCCGGTCAGCAAACGTCGTGCGGCTGCCGCCTGTGACATCGGTAAAGCCAATGCCATCGGTGCCGACCACGGTCGGACGCACATCCTCATAGGGTACACCAAGTGTTTCGGCGGCTTGCATGGCGATGGAGGCCCGCGTGCCGCCGATATCAGTCGACCCTTCGACGAGCGCCACAGTGCCATCAGCGTTCACATTGATCACGACTGCTGGACTGGAAGCCAACGTTGAACCAGAAGCCAGAAGCCACGCCACGACCACGGTTGGGTCCAGTGAGCGGTGTTGCATAGTGCTCATGTTCCAGCGCGGCGTGCACGGTCTCCATGTAGCCAATACGCGGGAAGGTCGGCCCATCGACCCGCCTGATCACCTTCCTTGGCCCCATTAAGGCGGCGGATCTCCAGGGGATCCAGGCCGAGCTTTTCGGCCAGCTCGTCAACCACAGTCTCGGACGCAAAGGCAGCATTGGTAGCGCCTGGGGCCCGATACGCGGCGGTTTTCGGTTTATTCACCACCACATCGTAGCCGTCTACTTGCATATTGCGGGATCGCGTAGGGCGAAAAGATACACATGCACCCTGCCCCGACCGGTGAGCCTGGAAATGCCCCGGCTTCGTACATGAGCGACGCTTCTGCCGCCACAATACGGCCATCCTTCTTGGCACCCATCTTCACTTTAATATGGGATGCCGGCGTAGGACCGGTCGCCTCAAATTCCTCAATGCGACTCATGATGATTTTGACGGGTCGGCCAGCCTTGCGCGACAGGACCGCGGCCACCGGTTCGAGGTAGACCGAAATCTTGCCCCCAAACCCGCCACCGATTTCGCACGGCGTCACCGACACCTGCGACACTGAGCAAGCCCAGGATCTCGGCGGCCTGCCGCTGCACCACGAAGGCACCCTGCGTGCTCGTCCAGATGTAGAGATGCCCATCTTCGTTCCATAGGGCCGTGGCGTTGTGTGGTTCGATGTAACCCTGATGCACGGTGGCCGTGTCGAATTCCCGCTCAATCACCATATCCGCCTCACGAAAGCCCTGCGCCGGATCACCCAGCAAGAACCGCAAATGGTTCGCAATGTTGCTGTGCTTATCGGTCTTCTGGCCCAGTTCGGTGGTCGTCATGGTCTCGTGCAGGAGCGGAGCTTTGTCTTTCATCGCATCCAGCACATGCAAGACCGGCGGCAGTACCTCATATTCGACCTCGATCAGCCCCAGCGCCTCTTCCAGCAATATGGGCACTTGTTGCCGCCACCGCCGCCACCGCGTGTCCTTTGTAGAGGACCTTGTCCGCCGCCATGACGTTATTGCTCAAGAGTTTGACGTTCACGGCCATCTCACCGAGGTTGGCCATGCGATCTTCGGCAACCGGGAAGTCCTTCACGGTAATCACCGCCTTGCACGCCTGGCAGCGCTTCCGCCTTCGCGGTGTTGATGGACTTAATGCGGGCATGGGCATGCGGGCTCCGCAGCACCTTGCCATGCAACATGCCGGTCAGGCGCATATCGCCGCCATACACCGCCCGCCCCGTGACCTTATCCGCCCCATCGGGACGGATCGGCCGGGTGCCGATCACTTTATATTCTGCCGTTGCTTCTGCCATTATGCCTTCTCCATCACTGCGGCTGCATCCAAGACAGCCCGGACAATTTTATCGTATCCCGTACAGCGGCACAGATTGCCGGCCAACCAGTAGCGCACATCGTGCTCCGTCGGCCTGGGATTTTTCGCCAATAACGCTTTGGCAGCCATGATAAACCCCGGTGTACAGATACCGCATTGTAAGGCAGCGTGCTCAAGAAATTTTTGTTGCAAGGGATGCAGTTTGGACGGCGTCGCGAGCCCTTCAATGGTCGACACCTCTCTCCCGGCTGTCTCCACCGCGAGAACCAGGCAGGAGTCTACCAAGATGCCATCCAGCAACACACTGCAGGCCCCGCAATTGCCGTTACTGCACCCCTCTTTGGTCCCGGTGAGCCCGAGGTCTTCGCGGCAGGACCTCCAACAGGCTCTGCCGGGTTTCACAGAGAAAATCGACGTCTTCCCCATTGATACGTGTCTGGATGTGTACTTTAGCCATGACTCAACGTCTCCCCTCTGGCTCTGGCAATGGCACCCTGCAAGGTCCGTCGTGTTAGCACCCCGGTGAGATTGGCGCCGTTGCTCGATGGTACCGCGCATATCACTAATCGGTCGGGCCGCCGCCTGCGCGGCTGCCGCCGCCTGGGCTATGGTCGCATCCGAAATGGGCTTGCCAATGAGGGCAGCCGCAGCTTCGTCGACCAGTAACGGTGTGGGTGCAACAGCACCCAGGGCAATGCGCGCCGCAGTCACAGTAGCACCGTCATCGCCGAGCACCACAGACGAGCCGACACCCACGACAGCAATGTCCATCTCATTGCGCGGGATGAAGCGCAAATAGTGTGCCCCAAAATTTTGGTGGCGCGGGGAAAGCGCAAGGCCACTAAAAACTCGCCATTGCCCAGGACATTGCGCCCTGGCCCGGTGCAAAATTGCTCGACTGGCACCTCACGCCGGCCATGTAGGGCCAGCAATCACGCAGATCGCCCGGTGTGCAATCAGCGTGGGCGTCGTATCAGCCGCTGGCGACGAGTTACAGAGATTGCCCCCGACCGAGGCGCGTCCTTGAATCTGCGTCCCGCCCACGAGCTGAAAGGCATCCATCAGGCCAGGATAGGCTCTCGCGATGGTGGCATCGCCGTAGATGCTGGTGGCAGGGGACGGCAGCTCCCAGTTGCAAGCCATTTTGGGGATCATACGTCAACACGTTCACATCAGAGATTTGTTTGACATCAACCACCAGCTCCAGGTTTCGGCGCCCTTCCCGAAGCTGCACAATGAGGTCCGTCCCGCCCGCCAGTACACGCGCCTGCGCGCGCCCGGCTGCCAGCAGTGAGACGGCCTCGTCGACTGTTCGTGCTGCAACATAGTCGAATGCTTGCAAGTGCTTACCTCCTTGCAGTGTAAATACGACTCGACACGCAATACTCAAACGCCATACGGACACGCGAACACTGCCACCGAGACGTTGCAGTGGCTCCAGGCGTGCTGGCCTGCGGTGCTCTGTCCTTCGGCCTCCCAGATGTCTCCATTGCGGCATCAGCCTAACATAGGCACCTTTGCTTCGTCAATGGCTGACGGAGAAGGGCGCGTCTCCTTCTCCTGCTCACGTACTCCCAGGGTGCATCTGCTCTCCTGCCAGGTGCACAGAGGTGCCGATGAGACCGGAGGAGCATGCCAGCATTTAGCGAAAAATCTGTTGAAGAGCCAGAAGGTGAGGCGTCAAGCCAAGACTGATGAGAAGCGAGGTCATGAGCGGCGCGTAGAATTGGAAGCCTGGCCTTTCGATGCGGATATCGCCAGGCAAACGCCCAAACCAGCTCAGCTTGTCGGCAGCAAGCCAGAGCATGAAGCCGACGACAGTCAAGAGCACGCCGATGCTGACCAGCATTTTGCCGAGGTTTTCCATAGCGAAGCCCTATTGTACAGATTTGCTCTCGCATGACTATGGCCTGCGACAAGGAGGCTGTCAAGAGCTGCGCCCGACACCCTCCTGTCTCCTCCGGGATGACAATGCAGCTCGGCGAGACTCCTAGACCAGGTCCGTCGCACAGCTTGTCGGTATGGTGTAAGACTGCTACCGCGGCACAGCAGTTTGTAGCGGTCGAGCAGGCGTTGATGCTCCAGAACATGTATCTGCGCTGCCGGCCATGGGGCTGGGGGCTGGATATTCGGTGCAGGGTCCCCCTGATCGTTGCTCGGCGGCATCGATGCCGGGCCTGGGCTTTCGCTTTGTCCATCCGCCGGCAGGGAGCAAAAACGGACTGCCCAATCCCGTTGGGCTGGATGGCATGTTTGAAGCCTATTGCCCACCGTACTATCCAGCATGGAGGCCGCGGTAGATGCCGTAGTGGCGATGAAATGGGGCAAGGAGGGCTATTTACCAGTGACGGCGAGTCGAGACCTTTCCGTCAGCGTCAGGTGCTCCAGGACGAGTGCCGGTCTCACCAGAGAGGTCGTGCGAGATGACCAAGAGACCTCTGTCGCTTATCTACACGACCTATGGCCGTTTCCCCGCCCAACTCGATGCCATGCATATGTGTATGGCTCAGGCGCATCATCTTGAGACCAACTACTACAATCGCTTCTTTGCAGCGGAGCTGATGCGACGCTGTGCGAACCATGCACGTCTGGCATGCCTGGGCGGCCCTAACGAGAGCTACCGCGGCTTTGGTTGAGCTCGTTAACCTGGGGCTCGGTAAGGTTGGTCAGTGCACAATCGGCTCTTCATTGCACTTCAGCGGCTGCCTGGATGTCCGGGGCGGCGAGCCCCAGCATCTTCGCGAGGATATTTGTTGTGTCCTCCCCAATTGACGGTACATCCCCGCCGGATGCGGCTGGGGTGAGCGACATCTTCACGGTACGACCCGCATGTGGATCCGGACTGGGCGCCGGACTGCCGATCCAGCACCGGGCACGGTCGTCTCCATGCCTGGTAGTGAGCATTGGAGCATGAATTCTTGATGAGGCCATTTCCGACGTATATGAGAACAGCTTTGAGTTAACCGATCTCTACGCCACTTGTGTACACATAACAGCGGGCGCAGATGCCGTGAGAAGCATATTGAGCGGTATCGGGGTCTGCAGGGCGTTGCCAGCTGATGCTGCTGGCACAGGCACAGACCTGGGTAGGAGTGGAAAGGCATTACGACCCGCGCGCTCGCATGGGTTCACTCTCGAATCTTTGTTCCACAGTCTTTCTCACCAACGCTTGGCAGTTTTGGGGTGTTGCGCACACACGTCAGAGCGAAACGTTCAGGCCAAAGGGCGTCGCCAAATGTCGTGGCAAGCCATGCGCTGTCTGCGCTTTTGCCTCACCTCCTTAGAATTGGTTTCCATGGGTGAAGCCATCCCCGCGCCACTTCATACGCCCTCCTCGCAGAATCTACGCTTGGCAATAATGTGACACTCTCAAGGCAAATTCGCATTCGATACTATGTTCTATATCACTTTTTGTCATTCTCTGTTCCTCTATAACACTGTTTTTAGCAGTACAATGCAGCTTACATGTGTCCCAGAGATATGCAAATCACTAAAAGCTAATCCCAAAGAGTGTGCACAGGCTTTGTTTAATCTCTCTTAAGTATCCCTGCTACAGCATGGCAAGATAGGAGAAGCTGCGGAGTGTCACAGAGTTCATGAAACTTTTTGTTTCACCAATTTGCTTACCAAGCATACAGAGAGGCTTTGTTACAGTGAGCTTTTAAGGGGTTACATAGAATTCCATGACTGTCTTGCCCTAGGCACCAGTGCCCTACCACGGTACAATTATAAGCGGGTCCGGGAAGGCGCCAGCAGTCCACGAGCAAGACCCAGAGGCGCGTGATGCTCTACGCCTTCGGCGAGTGTGTGCGCTCGATACCCAACTGCATGTCCTCCTCACGCGCTGGGACAGTCCGTCAAACTCCGGCCCAAAGCCTTTGAAGTCCTGGTGTACCTCGTCGAGCATCATGATCGTATTGGTCTCCAAAGCACGAGGCTGTGTGCAGACAGGTCTGGCCCAACCAGTTCATCAGTGATGCCACACTTGGGCAGTACTGTACGGGCCGTGCGGCAGGCTATTGGAGATACTGGGGCGGCCCAGCAGCTCATCCAGACAGTCCATGGGTATGGCTATCGCTGCATGGTCCCGGTTACGGTCTGCACGGCGCCGCGTGCGGCGCCGGTCCCGACGGCGGAAGGGAGTGGAGTCCTCACGCCTCCTCTGCTGGTGCCTGAGTCTGAGGCGGCAGTCCCACCCACCTTGCAGACTATCCGCGCCGTCTGTTCCACATCCCGTGCTCTCGCCGGGTGAGCGCAAGGTGGTCGCAGTCCTCTGTTGTGCGCCAGTCATCCCCGTCGCAGACCATGAATCAGACGACCTCGATGCACTCTGTATAGCCTGATGCAGGCGTTCTATGCGTGCGTCCAGGACACGGTGCAGCAGTATGGCGGCACGCTCCAGCCGCCGATGGTGGATCGGGCCTTGGCCGTGTTTGGCGCCCCTCTGGCCCAGGAGGATCACATCGTGCGGGCAGGGGTTGGCCGCGCTGGCGTTACTCAGCTGTCTCGACGAAGAGCATTGTCCAGCGGGAACGTCCGCGGACGTAAGGTTGGCGGTGCGTATCGGTGTACACACGGGACTCATGGTGGTCGGAGGACTCGGTGATGCGCCAGCACGCCTCACTGCGCTGGTGGGTGAATGTCACCGCCCAGGCAGTCGCCCTCCAGGAGCACGCCGCGCCGGGGAGCAATCCTCTGCAGTGCGGCGACTGCCCGCCTGATACAGGGGCGGCTCCACTGCACGGTCTGTTGAGGCCTGTCCCATTGCAGGAGCAGACGTCTCCGGCGCACTGCTTACACGCTCCACAGGGGTAGTCCGCACCGTATGCCAAGCGGACCACCTCTGGGACGCGTGTTGAGCCCATTCGTCGGGCGGGAGCGGGTTATGGCGACGCTGCTCGCGCGCTGCTCGCCCAGGCAGAGGCGGGGCGGGGCCAGGTGGTTGGGGTCGTCGGCGAAGCGGGGATGGGGAAGTCGCGCCTCGTGGCCGGAGTTCTGTCACAGTCTGGAGGGACGACGGCTGAGTAGCTTCTGGGACGATGTCGCTCCTACGGAGGAACGACGCCGTACCTGCCGGTGCTGGAGCTGCTGCAGCACTTCTGTGGGCTGACGGAGCGCTGATTCTCCTGAGGTCAGCATAGCGAAAGTCCACCACCAGCTGCACGCCATTGGGCTGGCGTCCGGAGGATCGGGCTCCGGTGCTCTCCACACCTCCTGGGACTCCAGGAGGGTGCAACTCCGCTCACCGCACTCCAGCCCCAGAAGCCCGTAAAGCACGCGTATCGTGACGCTGCTGACGCAGCTGCAGGCTCCAGGCGACAGTCGGCAGCAGCCGCTCCTCCTCGTCCTCGAAGACCTGCACTGGAGCGACCCTTCATCAGAGAGTGGCTGGGCGCGCTGGTGGAGCGGGATGGTTGGTGCGCCGCTCCTCGTGCTGGGCACCTATCGCCCGGGGTATCGCTCAGGCTGGCTCGACAAGTGTCATACGTGACGCAGGTCACCCTCGCGCCCTTGCCGGACAGCAGCAAGCTCTGCGGATCGTCCAGGAAGTGTTGCCACCCGCCGCGCAGACGGCCCCACTGGTGTCGCGCCTACTGGCCACAGCGGAGGGCAATCCTTCTTTCTGGAGGAGCTCGCCCGGACGGTCGTCGAACAAGGGGCTGAGTCCGCGGCCTCCAGCGTCCCTGAGACCATTCAGGCGGTCACTTCTGGCGCGCCTCGACCGCTTACCGGCCACCGCCAAGAGCCTCCTGCAAGCTGCAGGCCGTGATTGGCAAAGATGTCGCCGTGCCCCTCTTGCAGTCCATCACTGATAGGCCGGAGGAAAGCCTCCAGCAGGATCTCGCGCACCTCCAGGCGGCCGAGTTTCTCTATGAAACGAGCCTCGTGCCAGAGCCCCACTACACGTTTAAGCATGTCCTCACCCAGGAAGTCACCTATCAGTCGTTGCTGCGCCGGACGTGCCAGCAGTACCATGCGCGCATTGCGCAGGTGCTGGAGGCACAGTTTCCCACGGTGGCTATAGACGCAGCCGGAGTTGTTGGCGCAACATTACACAAAGGCGGGGCTCTCTAGAGCAGGCTATCCCCTACTGGCAGCGGGCGGGCCAACAGGCCAGCGACCGCTCGGCCCATCTGGAAGCCATCAGCCACTTGACTACCGGGATCGAGCTGCTCACGACCCTGCCAGAGACGCCTGAGCATACCCAGCAAGCCTTGACCCTGTACATAGCCCTCGGCGCAGCACTGCTGATGGCCAAAGGGCAGGCAGCGCCCGAGGTGGAGCACGCCTACACGCCAGGCACGCGCGTTGTGTCAGCAGGTGGGCGAGACGCCAGAGCTTGCCCCGGTCCTGTTTGGTCTGTGGCGGTTTATGTGGCACGGCTCACAGTTGCACACGGCGCGAGAGATCGGCGAAACCTTGCTGCGCCTGGCGCAACGTGCCGATGACCCCGCGCTCGCGGTCATCGCCCACTATGCCCTCGGGATGACGTGGCTTCTGCTTTGGCGCGTTGCCGGCCGCCCGCCTGCACCTGGAGGAAGGCATCGCACGCTCCACGCCAGACCAGCGCCGTGCACCGGTGTTCCGCATGGGTTCCAAGATCCGGGTGTTGGCTGCCGAGCCCATGCCGCTGTGACCCTCTGGTTGCTGGGGTACCCGGAGCAAGCCCTGGCCCGCCTCCACGAGGCCCTGGCGTTGGCGCACGAGCTGTCGCATCCTCATAGTCTGGCGCTTGCGCGGTGTTGGGCGGCCTACGTCTATCAGTTTCGCCGGGACGTGCCGGCCGTGCACGAGCAGGCAGAGGCCGCCGTCGCGCTCTCGACCGAGCAGGGCTTTCCATTCTGGGCGGCCGCGGGAACGATCTTGCGCGGGTGGGCGCTGGCCATGCAGGGCCAGGGCGAGGAGGGGATGGCCCAGGTCCGCCAGGGATCGCCGCCTACCGAGCCACTGGGGCAGCGCTGCTCGTCGCATACTATTGCACCTTGCTGGCGGAAGTCTCTGACCACCTGGGCCACCCGGAAGACGGCCTCCAGGCGCTGGCCGAGGCCCACACCCTGATGGAGCAGCAGGAGGAACGCTACTGGGAAGCGGAAGTCTGTCGCCTCCGGGGCGTCTTGCTCCTGCGGCAGCCGGGGACGTCACAGGCGGAGGCGGAAGCCTGGTTGCAGCGGGCCCTGGACGTCGCCCGCCGCCAGGAGGCGAAGTCGCTGGAGCTGCGCGCGGCCATGAGCCTCGGCGCGCCTGTGGCAGCAGCAGGGCAAGCGCGGCCGAAGCCCGCGGACGCTGCTGGCACCCATCTATGGCTGGTTCACCGAAGGGTTTGACACCGCCGGATCTGCAGGAGGCCAAGGCGCTGCTGGACGCAGCTGGCATAATCACCGAAGTATTGGTAGTACTCACACAGTAAAAATCACGTTGTTTCAAGTCTCACACCGGCTATCAAGAAGAAATGCTGTCGCTGGGAGCCGTTATGGCTCCACTGCCCAATTGTGAGCATGCCATAATTGAGGACAGTAAATTGGTGGCGCTATGCTCTCAATCCTCACAGCGAGCGCGGGCAGCACAAAGCGCGGGTGTTTGAACAGGCCTTGGGTTCAACCTGTCAAACTGGGAACTCTTGAAGCAAGCCATTGTAGAACGCACTGCCAGCTCGACCAGCGACAGTGACCAGCGAGACGGCCTTTTGGCAAGAAGTATGAAGTGATTGTCCCGATTACAGGGCCAAACGGACGCACGGTAGACGTACTCACCGTCTGGCAGTTTGACCGCCTGCCCAATAGCGGGCAGTATGCCGATGCGCCGCGCTTAGTGACCCTGTATCTCCCATAGGGAAAGACATGACCAAGGCAAAACGCTATGATACGGTAGTTCTTCGTCGAATCTATTGGCAGGTTTCAGAAGGGCGAGAAAGGGGCAGTGGTGGAGGTCTATACCACGCCCTAGCGAAGCCTATGACATTGAAATTGTCACCGATGAAGGCAAGACGAAAGGTTTGGCGGAGGGGGTTCGTCCGGAGCAGATCGAGGTGTTTCCCAAGGTGCGTTTTGCCTCCATCCGTGTGGAAGCAGAAGGCACACGGGCGGCAGTACGATTACTCGGACGGGACCGAAGTGATCGTGAGCGCTGAGGAATTGTATGCGCAAAGCGGAAGATGGGGTGATTCACAGCCCACGCCAAGTGTGGCCACTGCCTGCGATGGTCATCAGTACAGTAATATCCCTGCAGAGGAAGTGTGCCGCGTACGTGCATGAGTCACAGCTCCTCTGCAGCGCCTGCCCTCAGCGCTCTCTACCTCCCTTCCGCCCTTTCTCGATCCTGGCCCAGGTATCCAGCGCAGCGTCACGGTGCGGTTGAACACCAGCGCGCCGGGACGTGTATCAAGGTCAACGCAGAAATAGCCCTGCCGCTCGAACTGGTACCGACTGCCAGGCGTAGCCCCTGCGAGACTTGGCTCAAGCCGGCACCGGTCAACACTTCCAAGGATTTTGGATTCAGCGACGCGGCAACGTCTCCGCCATCCTCGTCAGCGCCGGGGTCGGGCTTGAGAAAGAGATGGTCGTACAGGCGTACCTCGAGCCGGAATCGCATGCGCTGCCGAGACCCAGTGAATGGTACTCTTGACCTGGCGTCCATCGGCTGCCCACCCACCCCGTGTGGCGGGATCGTAGGTACAGCGGAGTTCGACCACCTCGCCGGTGCTCTCGTCCTTCACCACCCCGGTGCAGGTAATGTAGTAGGCATACCGCAGACGGACCTCACGGCCAGGGGCGAGGCGGAAGAACTGCCGGGCGGGATCCTCGCGAAAATCGTCGCGCTCAATGTAGAGCACGCGCGAGAAAGGCACCTGGCGTGTGCCCATGCTGGCGTCTTCAGGATTATTCACGGCCTCCATGTCTTCCACCTGGCCTTCGGGATAGTTCTCAATGACCACCCGCAAGGGACGCAATACCGCCATGACGCGCTGCGCTTGTTTATTGAGATCCTCGCGTAGGCAGTGCTCAAGCAGGGCAATATCGACCACGCTATCGCGCTTGGCCACACCGATGCGCTCGCAGAAGTGTCCGAATCGACTCCGGTGTGTAGCCCCGCCGTCGCAGCCCTGAGATCGTTGGCATGCGTGGATCATCCCAACCGCTGACGTGTCTCTGGTTCACCAGTTGCAACAACTTGCGCTTACTCATCATAGGTGTAGCTCAGATTGAGGCGCGCAAACTCGATCTGCTGCGGATGGCACGGCGTCTGCAGTTGGTCAAGGAACCAGTCGTACAAGGGGCGATGGTCTTCGAATTCCAGGGTACAGATGGAGTGGGTGATGCCCTCGATCGCATCCGATACGCAATGCGCATAGTCGTACATGGGGTAGATGCACCACGTATCGTCCGTGCCGATGATGGGAGGCGTGCAGAATACGGATACATGACCGGATCGCGCATATTCAGATTGCCCGAGGCCATGTCAATTTTGGCACGCAGGGGTGTGCGCCCCTTCGAGAATTCCCAGCGCGCATGCGCTCGAACAAGTCTAAATTCTCGGCAACCGAGCGCGTCCGGTACGGACTGTTCTTGCCCGGTTCGGTGAGCGTGCCGCGGTACTGGCGCATTTCATCGGGGCTCAAACTGCAGACATAGGCCTTGCCCGCTTTGATGAGCTGCACGGCATACTGATACAGTTGCTCAAAATAATCAGAGGCATAGAACAATTTATCGCGCCAATCAAAGCCCAGCCAGCGTATGTCGGCTTGCATCGATTCAACGTACTCCACGTCTTCCTTGGTAGGATTGGTATCGTCAAACCGTAAATGGCACACGCCATTATTCTCGGCAGCAAGACCGAAATTGAGGCAGATGGACTTGGCGTGGCCAATATGCAAATAGCCGTTGGGCTCTGGGGGAAAACGGGTGACCACGCGGCCACCGTTTTTGTTCTGCCGTCGGTCTTCCGCGATGATGTCGCGGATAAAGTGAGAGGGGACGTCGTATCGGGTGTGGGCATGAGTAGGGCTCCTGTCTTGCTTGTCCTGCTGGGGGACTTACCCCTATGTCGGCTTCATACTGATCCTGCGCGATTCAAGGAGTATACCACTCTCAGACCATCAAGAGGGATAGAGGATACGATA
>ERZ1370068.5594-contig-4613_pt1 | contig 54499 bp, 89 predicted proteins | sample MGYA00561227_ERZ1370068 | MGnify/ENA primary metagenome ERZ1370068 (study PRJEB38410, sample SAMEA6850437) | metagenome | study: Metagenomic assessment of the ecological functions of the soil: analysis of the soil microbiota associated with the... | reverse complement strand
TGCCACGTACATTGTTTCCCATCTCGGCTGCTCTGCTTTATGGGTTCACGGCCTAGCAATTCGGCAGAGTTTCGTTACGCCTGTCTCAAGAGACCTTTCATGCTTTCGGCTGAAGAATCCGCTGCACCTTCCTACCACCTGAGCGGCTCGCAGAGCGCCTGTACATGGACGGAAGCCTGGGTCAGCGCGGGCGTATTGCCCGCACTGCGGCCACGCGAAGATGTCGCGCAATTTCCAAACACCAGCCCCGTTGCCGATTTCCTTTGCCGGAGCGTGCAACGAGGAATTTGAACTCAAAAGTCAGAAGGGACAGGATTCGGCGCCGAAGGTACGCCGACGGCGCCTGAAGCAAGGCAAAATGTGAGCGATTGGCGGCGAGCAACAGTCCCAACCTGCTGTTGATGCAACTATGACCTAAAATCTCTCGCGGTGGTCAATCTGCTCATCGTGCCGAAGCACTTCCTTGTGCGGGATATCATCGAAGAACGAAAGCCTCTGGCGCAAACCGGACGGCGCGCTGGCTGGATTGGATCGAACATCCTGCTTGGTTCGCGTTCCGGAGTCGGGAAGATTCACGACTGTTCAGAACAGGGTCATACGGGACAAGGAGCTCGTCCTCTCCGATTGGCAAGCGACACCCTTTCTTAGAGACAGAGTCCCCCAAAACCGGGGCTACAGCTACTTGACGTCATGCGAAATGCGTGGAGACGTCTCGGGAAGCTGAGATTTCACCCCTCGACGGCAGGGCTATCCTATCTCGCACTGGGGCATCTGGGTGATCTGTACCCCGGCAACCAGAACGTGAGGCCGAAGATGCCTGGCAACAGCTCCAATATCTGCGCGACCGCGGATTTATTGATTTCGCTCTCGCGCGGCAATTACCGTCTGAAATAATCGTAGGAGGTTCGCCATGGCTTGGTTTCTGAACTTCTACAGATGCGAGCGTTGCAAGCGCCGATGGACTGACGAATGGTCATGCACGTGTGACGACGAGTGTCCGTATTGCGGTGCGCGCGATATGCAGCGCCGTCTTAAAAGTGAGTGACCTGACGGTAGCTTCATCGAGCAGGATGGAGCGGAGTTCGTTGCTCATCTTCGTTCGTCGGAATCGGCAGAGCACGATCCTGACTATCGCGAACTCGGTCGTTTCCCAACGCGCGCAAAGGCCCGAGGAATTTCTGGCATCACGATCGAGTCAAGCTCCCCGGGTACATCCTGACGAGATCGTGGTTATGGATTCTGGACTCGCCGCCGCGGCGCCCCGGAATGACCGCGCGGAAGATCACCCCACGCTCACCAGCACCACCGCCAGCAACGACAGCATCAGCACCGTCGTCATGAACTGCTGCGATGCTGCCGGCTGCACCCGCCATCTCGCGAGCTTTTCGGCGACCGGCAGACTCGCGTCGAAGAACAACGGCTCGTAGCCGTTTTTGAAGAATTTTGGAAACCTCGGCTGGAGCCAGGGCGCGAGCAGCGTAGAAGGTCAAGGCCAGCACGACGAAGAGCATGGCGCGCCCGGCGATTTCGTGGCCGGCGAGTTTGAACAGCAGCATCGCAGCGGCGGCAAAGGTCGGGAGCACCTGGAAGATGGCAGTGAGCGCAATGCCTTCGAGACAGTTCTGCGCGCGGGATTTCGGGGCGGCGATGGCGTTCATGACCGAGCGTCCTCGCTGAGGACCTGAATGCTTCCAACCTAGCGCCCGCAACGGAACGCGCGCCGTGACGCAAGTCACATTTGCGTCCGATCAAGCTGTCATTGCGGGGATGGGCCGTGCGGCAAAGTGACCCGACGGGCAAATCAGTCTTCGCGACAAAAACCTGTCCAGCCCTATCAGCGAAAAATATTTCCGCTTTCGCCGTCGGGCAAATCAGTTCTACCAGCTCGCCCCGTCCTTTCCCGGCAAGAGGGGCGTATCGCGATCGTCACGAACGCGGGATGGGATGCGGTGGACGCGGCAGCGTCGGCGCGCAAGTTGATCGCAGGGCGAGGCTGAACTCGTGAGCGATGTCACGGCGCGCAGGACGAACGGCGCTGGTTGCGTACGGCAAAACCGTGTGGTCCTGGCATCCGTTGCTGATGCCAAGTCCAGCGGAGACGCGTCGGCCCAACCGGGCTTAGGCCAGTCTGAATCCGCTGGACGACGGTGACAAGACGAATTCGTCGCCGAGGAGAGCACGGCATAAGCCGTAAAGCCATTGCGCAGGGAATGCCGGACTGCCTCCGCTGAACCTGTATGCTCGTGTGCGCTTTTCTTTGTGCACTCTTGCACACGAGACCGCGGGTGCAGCGCGCACCCGGCATTCCCTGCTCCTCTCATCTCGAGAGGGACAACGTCCAAACCTCGGGCATTCGTGCCGCGAGAATGCCAAGGTGCGTCCATTGGTCGGAAGGTATTTGCTATCGCTTGGGCCGAAATAGCAGCCACGTATTCCCGTGTCGTCGGCGCAGGCCGGGACCCAAACCCCGAATGTCAGTTGTTGCGCTGTGTCGGAGCTCAATCCCGTTCATCAAAAACATTGGTGGCTATGGGTCCTGGCTTTCGCCAGGACGACGCGGAGGAGAGCAAAGCATTCCTCATGGCGCGGCTCGATGGATTGCTTCGCTGCGCCTCGCAGCTGACCCGGAAGGAGGCGTGCCCCGTTCTCTGCGTCATCGCCCGCGAATGCGAGGCGTCAGTACGCTGCGGCTTCTCGGCTCAAGCGCTGACGCCTCTGGAATACTGGATCGCCCGGTCCCGTCGACGCCAAGGCTTCGCCGCGGCTCTGCAGTGGCGGCGCGCCGAAGCTTTAGCGACGAAGGCGGCGAGCCGGGCGTGACGACCAGGAGTGGCTCTTTGACAGGTGGACCAGGAAAATCGCTTACGCGACGCGCGTGATCGGCGGCGACCTTACTCCACCCCGACCGCCGGCAGCTTTGGTGTTCTGCGTCAGACTGCGTGCCGTGCGCGCGGCCTGTTCGCGGATGTTGTGCTTCTCGTCGTCGCGATGGCCCTTGGCGGTGTCGGATGGGAACGCCGCGCTGGGCGCCGCCCGTGCCCTTGTGCTCTGGTTGTCGTCTGGAACGGACTTGATGCCTTTTGTCTGCCGCTTTGTCACCGACGTCTCCGTCATTTACCGAAGGAGACAATCGCGGGCTGCGAGCATGACGTTCCATGACGAGCCCACACAGCAGCTCCCGTCCCGACGGGGCCTGCGGTGCGCCAGATAAATCGGCAGGTCCGCGGTCACCCGTTTCCGCAACCCGGTGCGTCTGGCGCGGATGTCGCGGCGGTGCTGACCAGCGAGCAGAACGGGGTTTGACGCAGACCTTTCGCATCGCTCTGGTCCGTCATTCCCGGATGGCCCCGCAGGAGTTGGCCCTGAAAGAGTGACGTCAGCAGACGTGCGCCCGCCTGTTGTTCCCTTCCTGAACTTGCGCCGGCCCTGGCGCGACTTATCACGGGGTCGTTGCAGATTTCGGGCTGAAAGACACATGAAGATCGCGTTGCTGGCGCTGTTGGGTTCGGCGTTGGGCGTGCGCTGGGCGGTGCCGCGCTCGGGCATCGGGAGCCGGGCTCGCCTGGGTCGAGATCTTCAAAACCACGAGTTTTGAAGGCTATAGCAGCATGCTGGTGTTCTTCACCTTCATGCCGCTCGGTGCCGCGATCGGCGGTCTCGAGCGGCGCGTCTGCTGTTTGGCGTGATCGCCATCCGCGACGCCGAGATCGCCATCGAACGCGAGCCCGGCTGCAGCGGCGACCGTTAACGCGTGATAAGATGCTGGAAACATTGCATTTGTGCAATGCAAAAATGACAATTGCGTTTTCGGTCGAGGGCCTCTATTTCTGGCCTCAAACGATTGTGCGAGCAACCCGGCACGGTGTCGATGCGGACGCCGGTCAAGGCCGTTGCTGTTCTTGCAATCCAGCTTTCAGGGAACACACTCAAATGACAGAGCATAGTCTCTGAGCGTTTTCGCGCGCGTTGCATCGCGCGATCAATGAACGCCAGACGGCCGATATTGAGGCCTTGATCGACGAGGATGTCGACTGGGCGATCTACGGCCCGATCGACATGTTTACGTTCCTCGGCCAGCGTCGCGGGCAAGGCGGCGGTGCTGGAGGTGATCCGGCAGATCGCGGAGAACGTTCGGGTCCACCGCTTCGATCGCGAGGTCGATCATGCTGGGCGTGGATTCCGCGTCGTCGATGATGCGCTACTCGCTCACCGCGCTGGATCTCGAACAAGCCGATCAGCCTGCGCCTCGCGCATTTCGCGCAGTTCAAGGCCGGCTGGCTCATCAGCTTCCGCGTGCCTGCTCGACACGCTTCGACCTGGTCGAGCAGACGATTGGGCTATCCCATCCATTTGCCGCGGATGGCGGTCTAGGAGTTTCTCCGGGATTAACGCATGCTCGCTTCGTCATGCCCGGGCTTTCCGGCCATGACGGATATATGTGTGCTGATGCGTCCAGCGTGGGCCCCGCCATAATTTTTGCACCACGGCAAACGCCACCCTTAGCGGTTCTGGAATGCGGGCTGGGTGATGACTTTCACGATGCGATTTGGCTGGGCGAGGCTGCCGTTGCTGGTGGCCGGCTTCAGTCTTGCGCTGGTCAGCAGCGGCAGCGCGCCGCAAACCTCCGCCTGCGGACAGCGAGCGCCGATGAGCCGGCGAGCGGAAGCTGCCGCAGCACCCGACGCCAGACGACGCCGACATCATGAAGGATATCGACGTCGGCAAGCTCGACTGGAGCCAGCTCAACGTCGACGCCTCGACGCTGACGGCGCCTGACACCGAAGGCGCCGCCCCGCAGCCGAAGGGCAGCGCCCGGCGCTGATACCATCATGGTCGTCCAATGAAAAGCCGAACGGCACCTCCGCCGTGTCGGTCAAGCAGTCGCTGTCGCCGTTCTGGGATACGCGGATCGGCGCCGACATGACGGTGGCGCGGCAAGGCACGCTGACGGCTTCCGAGACTGTTGTCGGAGAAGGTCGCCAATGGCGGCACCGCGCCGCAATCCTCCGGCACCGCCTGGGCCGCGATCACCGCGCCTGGCGTCGGCATCGATCTGGGACAAGACGGCGGTGGAAGCCGCGCGTCGATCCCTGGCCAGGAACAGAGCAAGCTCGGCACCTCCTTGAGCAAGTCGGTGCCGCTGAGCGATCAATATTCGCTCACCCTGCAGAACGGCTACAATTTGATCCAGCAGGGCATCGTCCCGGTGCCGGGCATCGTCAGCCATCCAGCGCGGAACTACGAGACCGACCAGTCGGCGAAACTGAGCATCGCCGACACCGGCACCAGCTTCATCGCCGGCCAGACCTTGTCGACCAGCGGACGACAAATGGCTGCGCAAGGTCGGCGCCGAGCAAAAACTGTTCGACGGCGTCACCGTCTCGGGCTCGATCGGCGAGACGCCGCACCAGGCGCCGCCAACAAGAGCTTTAGCGCCGGCTTCAAGCGCAGCTGGTAGCCGGACGCTCCGCCTTCGCGCCATGCCCAGCGAATGATCCAGCATTGCCGCAGATTGGCCCAGATGCGGTCAAAATCGGCAGTCCAGATAGTACGGCTCCACTTCGTCGTGCGGGGACGTCCGCGCTCGCTTTCTAGCGAAACAGAGGAATAGCCGATGAACGCTACCATTCGTTCCGAAGAAGTTGAACCAACAACGAGGAAGTCGACAGCAATCTCGCTGCGGTCTCGGAAGTCGAGGCCGGGATCCGCGACTTCGTCCGCAACGACATCGCCTATCTGCGCCGCGCCGCCGGTCGCGAGCCCGGAAACGGCGCCGCTCGACGCCGAACGCCGAAGCCACCGTCAACAACGTCAACTCGCTGATCCAGCGCGTCGCCGGAACCTCGCTTGCGGAGATCGAGAAAGCTGATCTCCGAGCTCGAAAGCCTGCGCGACCTGCTGCACGCCGAAGGCCAGCGCGTCCAGCGCGAGATTTCCGGCTATGCCCAGCTCAGCCAGGCCGCGATGAAATCGACGCGGATGATCGCCGACAACGTCACGCAGTGGAAACGCGCCGCCGACGGCCTGCGCAACAGCTGATCCGCTACAGCATCAAGATCGCCGCCGCCTCCCGAACGGGAGCGGCGGTTTCACTGGCGCGCCTTCTGATAAGCGGACGCGCTTCGCGGCGGAAAGCGCGTCGGACACTGCCTTGACCTGATGTTTTGAACTTACAAGCTGTGCGCTGCGACTAACGGACGGATGCCGCCGATCGGGCGTGCAGTCTCTCTGGTTCGGGGATATATTTAATGCAAAGCGTTCGGCCCGAACACAGCGATCCCATCCCATTGCGGCGTTCGCCGCATGGCATGGGCACCATCATGATCCGGTTTGTCGGACTGCTGACTGGCAGCGGTCGTGGTTCTGGCGCTGATCTGGAGCCGCTGATCGGTCGGCGATGGTCAATCGCGCGATTCGGCGTCTATGGTTAGCAAAGCCTGAAACCTTATCGGCGGACGAACGAGCGTCCTCGAGCGTATAGACGCCATCGGCATAGCCCTTCACCACCATCCCGGCGGTCAGCATCACCGCCAGCGTGACGGTTGCGAAGATGAAGCCGAGCAAGTTTCAGGCCGCTGCGATCCGCCATGGTCGTCCCCTCGGGTACTGTCCCTAGAGTCTACATATGGCAGGGATAAAGTTCAAAATGCGTTAGCAAAAATCGTCCCGCGAATCTTCGATGGCGCCGGGGCCGATAACCATCCGCTAACCATGTTGGTTGCCCGGGCTCAGGTACCCGCATTCCGCCTTCGCGGCACAAAGGCCGTCGCCAGGAACGAGATACACCAGTTCGCCGCGCTGGTTGGTGCCGGTGTTGCGGGCCTGCAGGATGCCCCATTCGGGACGCTTCTCCGATGATGCGCTTGGTTCTCGACCTCGCTGGCGAAGCTGATGGTGTCGCCGGCCAGCACCGGCCTGATCCAGCGCAGTTCGCGAAAGCCGGGCGACGGTCCCCAGACCGCGATCTCCTCGCCGCGCGCGCGCTGCCTCTCTTCGCCAGGCGCTGGCCGTCGGCGACCAGAAGCTTCATGCAGACCGAGGCCGACGTGCCAGCCCGACGCCGCCAAGCCGCCGAACAGCGATTTGCGTCCCGCCTCCTCGTCGAGGTGAAAGCGCTTGCGGATCGAACTGCGCGGCAAATTTCTTGATCGTCGTCGGCTGTGAACGTGAACGATCCGATCTCGCGCCGCGCGCCGATCTCGATGTCCTCAAAGAAACGCATCGAGCATCCTATCTGCCGCCGCGGCATCGGCGCGCCGCCGCACGATGATCGGCGACACCATCTCGCACAACACCACGCCGCGCCGCGTTGCGGATCCGCGCCCTTGAACGTCACGATGCCGGTCTCGGGACGGCTGCGGGAGACCCGCGCCTCCGCCACCTCGATATCGAGCGTCGAGATCGTCTCCCGGCCGCAGCGGCGCGAGCCAGCGCATCTCGTTGACACCGGGCGAGCCCAGCGAGGCGGTGCGGCCGATGAAAGCCGTCGAACATCATCCGCATCATGATCGAGCACGAGATGCCAGCCCGATCCGGAGAGGCCCTTCAGCATCGACTTGCTGGCGGCCGCTTCGTCGAGATGCATCGGCTGCGGGTCGAACTCGCGCGGCAAAGGCCAGCATCTCCTCGCGCGTGACGTGGCGCGGTCCGAATGTGCCGAAATGGCCGGGCTTGAAATCTTCGAAGATGAGCGTTGTCATGATGGGGATTTGCAGCGAAGGAGGCCTGATTGTGGCCGTTATTTGCGGCAATCTCAACCCGCCCACCCGCATGGCTCGTCGCCCGACGGGCGAGCACCGCTACGCCCGTGCTCGGTCCCTGACTTGCCCGGAACACCCGTTCGGAGCTAGGCCCTGTGCCGTCAGGAGCCAGGTTGGCCGTTACTCAATTTGACTTGCCGGGAGAACCACCGATGTTCGATTTTCAGGATCTGTTTCAGTGGGACCGCTTCATCACGCCCACCATCATCAAGACGTTTTACTGGCTGGTGATCGGGTTGATCGTGCTGTTCGGCATTTCCGGCATTTTCTCAAGCCTTGCCGCGATGGCGATCAGCCCGTTCGGCGGATTCATCCTGCTGTTGTCCTCGATCGCCGGCGTCGTGGTCGGCGTGGTGTTTTCGCGCATCGCCGCGGAATTCATCCTGATCGTGTTCCGCATCAACGAGCACCTCGGCGCGATCCGCGACCAGGGCCAGATGCGCGAATTGAACCCGAGTCTGCCGCGTCGTGCATGCGTCGAGGCTTGGCACGCGAGCATCCACGCATCCTTGACGTCCGCCCGAGAACGCGGTGCGATGGCATCGACGAGCCCGCGCCATGCCGGGAATAGCGATCAGCGTCTAGGTATTGAACCGGAAATGCATCACGTCGCCGTCGGCGACGACGTATTCCTTGCCTTCCAGCCGCAGCTTGCCGGCGTCGCGGGCGCCGGCCTCGCCGCCGAGCGCGACGTAGTCGGCATAGGCGATGGTCTCGGCGCGGATAAAGCCCTTTTCGAAATCGGTGTGGATCACGCCGGCCGCCGCCGGCGCCTTGGTGCCGCGGTTGATGGTCCAGGCGCGCGCTTCCTTCGGGCCGACGGTGAAATAGGTGATGAGGTCGAGCAGCTGATAGCCGGCGCGGATCAGGCGGTCGAGACCGGCTTCTTCCAGCCCGAGCGTTTCCAGGAACTCGGTGCGCTCCTCGCGCGACAGCGTCGCGATCTCGGATCTCGATCTTGGCGGAGATCACCACCGCGACCGCGCCCTCTTCCTTGGCGCGCTCGAACACCTGCTTGGAAAAGCTGTTGCCGTCCGCTGGCCGAACCTTCCTCGACGTTGCAGACGTAGAGCACCGGCTTCGAGGTCAGCAGGCCCAGCATGCCGAAGGCGCGTTCCTCCTCCGGCTTGCGCTCGAGAAACCGCGCCGGCTTGCCGTCGCGCAGCAGCACCAGCGCGCGGTTGACGAGGTCGAGCTGTTCCTTGGCGTCCTTGTCGTTGCCCTTGGCCTTCTTGGCGAGATTGTCGACGCGCTTTTCCAGGCTGTCGAGATCGGCGAGCATCAGCTCGGTCTCGATGGTCTCGATATCGGCCAACGGAGCGATCTTGCCTTCGACATGGGTGATGTCGGCATCCTCAAAGCAGCGCACCACATGCGCGACCGCGTCGACCTCGCGGATGGTGGCGAGGAACTGGTTGCCGAGGCCTTCGCCCTTCGAGGCGCCGCGCACCAGGCCGGCGATATCGACGAAGGTCAGCCGCGTCGGGATGATCTGCGCCGACTTGGCGATCGCCGCGAGCTTGTCGAGCCGCGGATCGGGCACCGCGACCTCGCCGACATTCGGCTCGATGGTGCAGAACGGATAGTTCGCCGCCTGCGCCGCCGCCGTCTCGGTCAGCGCGTTGAACAGCGTCGACTTGCCGACATTGGGCAAGCCGACGATACCGCATTTGAATCCCATAACGTGTCCTGAAGTCCGTTTGCTGGCGATCGGCGGCTGCTTACGCAGCGCCGTCGTCGCCCTTGTCGAAAAATCCCTTGGCCTGCATCGCCAGATGCACCTTGTTCTGAAACGTCGAGTCGCGTCCGGTCGTCGAGCAGGCCGGCATTGTCGGCAACCGCCTCGCACAGCGCCTCGACCCACGGCCGGTCGCTCTTGGCGAAATCCGACAGCACGTGGCCGTGCACCAGTTCCTTGACGCCGGGATGACCGATCCCGAGCCGCACCCGGCGATAGTCGTTGCCGATATGCGAGGAGATCGAGCGCAAACCGTTATGACCGGCAATGCCGCCGCCGACCTTGACGCGCACCTTCGCCGGCGGCAGTTCGAGCTCGTCCTGAAACACGATGATGTCGCCGGCCGCCGAGCTTGAAGAAGTTCGCGGCTTCCTGCACCGCGCGCCCGGACTCGTTCATGAAGGTCGTGGGCTTGAGCAGCACCACCCGCTCACGGTCGAGCGTGCCTTCCGAAGTCTCGCCCTGAAAGCGGCGGCGCCATGGTGCGAAACCATGACGCCGCGCAATTTCATCGACGACCATGAACCCGATGTTGTGCCGGTTGTTCGCGTACTTCGCGCCGGGATTACCGAGGCCAACAAAGAGGTCGCATGACGCGGCATCCCGCGCTCGGCTTACTTCTTCTTGTCGCCACCACCGGCCGGCGCCTTGGCGCCCGCCGCCGGCAGCCGCAGCAGCCCGCCGCAGGCGCAGCAGCAGCCGCCGCCGGAGCGCGCACCAGGCGCCGGAGCCGCAGCCGCCGGCAGCAGCAGCAGCGGCAGCCGCAGCACGCCTTCTGCTCTTCGGCGTAGCCGGACGGCGGCACGATGGTCACCAGCGTCGCGTCTTCGCGCGACAGCGACTTCACGCCGGTCGGCAGCTTGACGTCGGACAGATGCAGCGAGTGGCTGATTTCCAGGCGTGCTGACATCAGCCTCGATGTACTGCGGAATGTTGTCGACCGAGCATTCCAGGTCGATGGTGTGGGTGACGATGTTGACGGTGCCGCCGCGCTTGACGCCGGGCGAGGTTTCCGCGTTCTGCACATGCAGGGAACGCTGACGCGGATGGTGCGCGCCTTCGCCGAGCCGCATGAAGTCGACATGGATCGGGAAGTCGCGCACCGGATCGAGGTGGAAGTCGCGCGGAATCACGCGGTGCTTCTTGCCCTCGAGATCGATGTCGTAAATCGTGGTCAGGAACCGGCCGGCCAGGATGCGCTGGCGCAGTTCGGCGATCGTCGACCGAGATGGTGACGGGGGCTGGTTGTTGCCATAGATCACTCCGGGAACTCTCCCGGCGCGACGCTCTGCCCGGGCGGCCCCCTTGCCGCTCTGCGGACGCGCGGTCGCCTTCAATTCCTTGACGGTCGCCATTGTCGTTAAGTCCTTGTTTTCCAAAAGTTAAAGGCCGCATCGCGGCCCGTTGGCGTCCACAGCAAGCCTCCAGGGGTGCGGGGGCTGCGGACGTGCGCGGGCTTTTAGCCCCAAAGGCGCGGAAATGACAAGGAAATGCGGGGATTTTCTCGGCCGTGCTGGGGCGGTGATCCCCTCAACCGGCTGCGACTCGGCTGAACACGCGGCTCTACGCCCGCGGAACTGATCAGGGAAGACCACCGCAGCCGCGTCCTACCCGTCCGTCTTTCAGGCCGCCGACATCCGGCGCCGATGCCGACATGCCGAGCTTGGCCTCCAGCGCCGCGATGCGCGCTTTCAGCGCCTCGTTTTCCTCGCGCGCCAGGCGGGCCAGTGTCCTTGACCGCCTCGAACTCCTCGCGCTTTTGACGATGTCGAGGTCGCGCAGGATTCGTTCGGCCTGGTTGCGCACCACCGTATCGACCTCGCGCTTGACGCCCTGGCGGCGCCGGCGGCGTCGTTCATCAGGCGGCCGATCTCGTCGAAAAACCGGTTGCTGGTCTGGGTCATCTGGAACGCTCCGGTCGGTGACGAACTGCCAGGTTAGCCAGACAATGGCAATCCCAAGCGGCGCTGTTCAAGGCTAACGTGCATCATGCCGTTCGCCTTGTCATGCGGCGGTTTCCTTGCAATCGTATTGAACGCTCGGCCCGCAAACCAGAATCACAAAGACAGAAGCGCCCATGATCGACCAGCAAATCGACATTCCGACCAAGGACGGCAAGACCACCACCTTCATCACGCATCCGGAGCGCGGTGGGCCCTTCCCGGTCATCATCTTCTACATGGACGCGCCGGCGATCCGCGAGGAGCTGCGCGACATGGCGCGGCGGCTCGGCACATCGGGTTACTACGTCATGCTGCCGAACATGTATTACCGCGCCGGCGGTCATGGGAGCTCGGGCCGATCAATCCGCGATCCGAGTCGCCCGGAACGCAAGCGCATGTTCGAATTGATGCACTCGCTCACCATTCCCCTCGTCATGGAAGACACCAGGCGCTTGCTCGCGCTATGCCGACACCCAGAAGGCTGCGCGCACCGACATCGTCGGCACCGTCGGGCTACTGCATGAGCGGACGCTATGCGGTCAACGCGGCGACGCATTTTCCCGATCGCGTCAAGGCTGCGGCCTCGGATCTACGGCGTGCAATCTGGCGACCGACCAGCCCGACAGTCCGCACCTCGCCGCCGGCAAGACCAAAGGCCGAACTCTATTTCGGCTGCGCCGGAAACCGACGTCTACGCGCCGATGGAGATCGTCGAGAAGGTGAAAGAGGGCATGAAAGGCGCCAACGCCGAGGTCGAGCTTTATCCCGGCACCCATCACGGCTTCGCGTTTCCGAAACGCCCGGTCTACAACCGCGACGCCGCGCGAGCGGCACTGGGAAAGACTGCTGGCGCTGTATCGCCGCAATCTGTCGTAAACCTCGACACGATGCCCTTCCTCACCATCGCCTTTCCGGTGTTCGACCCGATCGCCATCTCGATCGGGCCGATCGCGATCCGCTGGTATGCGCTGGCCTATATCGGCGGCATCGTGCTGGGCTGGATCTATGCCCGCGCGCTGATCAAGAACGAAAAGCTCTGTGGGCGGGCCGGCGCCGATCACGCTGGTCGCAGCTCGACGATTTCATCCTGTGGGTCACCGTCGGCATCATCGTCGGCGGCCGCACCGGCTATGTGCTGTTCTACAACCTGTCGTTCTTCGTCCAGCATCCCGCCGAGATCTTTCGAATTGTGGAAGGGCGGCATGTCGTTCCACGGCGGCTTCCTCGGCTGCGTCGCCGCGGTGATGCTGTTTGCCCGCAGGAACGACATCTCCGATCCTGTCGCTCGGCGACATCACCACCGCGGTCGGCACCGATCGGCCTGTTCCTCGGGCGGCTCGCCAATTTCATCAACAGCGAATTGTGGGGCCGGCCGGCCGATCCCAGCCTGCCCTGGGCGATGGTGTTTCCCAACGGCGGGCCGCTGCCGCGCCATCCGAGCCAGCTCTACGAGGCAGGCGCTCGAGGGCATCCTGCTGTTCACGATCCTGGCTGCCGATGATCCGGATGGGCGCCTTGAAGCGGCCGGGCCTGATCCTCGGCAGCTTCATCGCGATCTACGGCTTTGCGCGCATTACCGGCGAATTGTTCCGGGAGCCCGACCCGCAGCTCGGATTTTTGTGGGGCGGGCTGACCATGGGTATGCTGTTGTCGGTGCCGATGATTATTGCCGGCGCTATCATTATTGTGGCGGCATGGCGCGTAAGGCGCCGGCAGCATGTACCGAAGTCGATTTAAGGCAGATCGCCGTGACCGAAGTATTCGCCGCTGCAGCCCGAGATCAAGAAGCTGATCAAGTCGTCGGGGCCGATGCCGGTCTGGCGCTACATGGAGCTGTGCCTGACGCATCCGCGAGCACGGCTATTACGTGTCGCGCGATCCGCTCGGGCCGCGAGGGCGATTTCACCACCTCGCCGGAAGTGAGCCAGATGTTCGGCGAACTGCTGGGGCTGTGGGCGGCCTCGGTCTGGAAGGCGATCGGCTCGCCGCCGCTGCTGCGGCTGGTCGAACTCGGACCCGGCCGCGGCACCATGATGGCGGATGCGCTGCGCGCGCTGCGGGTGCTGCCGCCGCTCTATCAGTCGCTCAGCATCCATCTGGTCGAGATCAATCCGGTGCTGCGCGAGAAGCAGCGGGCGACGCTGTCGGGCGTGCGCAACATCTCCTGGCACGACAGCCATCGACGACGTGCCCGACGGGCCCTGCGGTCATTCTCGCCAACGAATATTTCGACGTGCTGCCGATCCATCAGGTGGTGAAGCGCGAGACCGGCTGGCACGAGCGCGTGGTCGAGATCGACGACAACGGCAAGCTGGCGTTCGGCGCCGCTGGCCGAGCCGATGCCGCGCTTCGAAGTGCTGCTGCCGCCGCTGGTGCGCGCGCGCGCCGATCAGGCGCGGTGTTCGAATGGCGGCCCGACGCCGAGATCATGAAGATCGCGAGCCGGGTTCGCGATCAGGACGGCGCGGCGCTGATCATCGATTACGGCCATCTGCGCAGCGACGCCGGCGACACCTTTCAGGCCGATCGCCCGCCACAGCTTCACCGATCCCCTGAAGAATCCCGGACAGGCCGACGTCACCGCCCATGTCGATTTCCAGGCGCTGGCGCGCGCCGCCGAGGATCTCGGCGCGCGCGTCCACGGTCCGGTGACGCAGGGCGATTTTCTCAAGCGGCTCGGCATCGAGACCCGCGCGGTGACCCTGATGGCGAAAGCCACGCCTCGAGAGTCTTCGCGGACATTGCGGGCGCGCTGAAGCGGCTGACCGACAGCGGCCGCGGCGGCATGGGCTCGATGTTCAAGGTCGCTCGCGATCTCCGACCCGCATCTCATCCGTGATCGCGGGCTTGAGCGACGAGCCGCAAGAGCAGCAGGCCGAACACTGCATGACGCTTGGGATCGTCCGCTGCTGTCGGCCATTCCCGGCCTGCGCCACGCCTTCTTCACGCGCGAGGGCGGCGTGTCCGAGGGCATTTACCGAAGCCTCAATGGCGGCCTCGGCTCCGAACGACGATGCCGCCAACGTCGCGGAAAATCGCCGCCGGATGGCGGAGCAGATGGGGCGTCACGCCCGACCGTCTGCTCAGCGCTGTGCCAGATCCATTCGCCTGATGCCGTGGTGGCGACCGACGCCATGGCGGTGGCGCGGCGCGGCCGCGCGCCGACGCCATCGTCACCCGCACCGAAGGTCTTGCGATCGGCGTCACCGCGGCCGATTGCGGACCGATCCTGTTGGTCGATCCCGAGCGCGCGCGTGATCGGCGCGGCGCATGCCGGCTGGAAGGGCGCGCTGACCGGCGATCGCTGAATCCACCGTCGACGCCATGGAAAAGCTCGGCGCCGAACGCGGCGGCATCGTCGCCGCGATCGGCCCGCTGATCCGCCAGCACTCCTACGAGGTCGGCGGCGAATTCGTCGAACGCTTCCTGGATGCCGACGCCGGACAACGCCGATGTTCTTCCTTCCCCGGCGAGCGCGACGGCCATTCGATGTTCGATCTCGCCGGCTTCATCCGGATGCGGCTGGAAAACGCCGGCGTGCTGATGATCGACGACGTCGGCGTCGACACCTATTCCGACGAGCGCTTCTTCAGCTACCGCCGCTCGGTGCATCGCAAGGAGCCGGACTACGGCCGCGCATGTGCACGCGATCGCGCTGGAACCTTGATCGCGCGGCGGAAGTGCTTCGAGCTCAACGGAAATGTTCCGCGACCGACGCTCGATCTCACTGGATCGGTCCTGTGTGGCGTCCACTGCCCTAGACCTTAACGCATTTTAACGATATCGCTGGGGACGATGCGCGACACCATCGCAACCCTGTTCCGGGCCAGCGGAGCGCCGCGCGCCGCCATCGCCGCGCTCGCTGCTGGTCGCGGCGTGCGCGCTTGGCTGCAGCCGCTGGCGGCGCTGCGGGCGGCATTCTTCGCGATGGCCGGAGCGGCGGCCAGCCGTGGCGCTTCGAATCGATCGACGGCCCGCCGCCGCAGGTGTTCGACCGCATGGTGGACGTGCTCGACAGCGAGATCGAAGCTGCGCAACCTCTCGATCGTGTCGCCGCGAAGGCGGTGCCTCCTACCGCGTGCGCAGCTATCTCTCGGCGCAGAGTCGTGCGCGGCCGGACCGTGATCGCCTGGGTCTGGGACGTCTATGACGGCAACCAGCAGCGCGCGCTGCGGCTGTCCGGCGAAGAACCGGCCGGCAAGGCCGGACGCGACGCCTGGGCCGCCGCCGACGACCTGGTGCTGCGGAAAATCGCGCAGGCCGGCCTCGAGCGGCCTCAGCGCCATGATCAACGGCGCGACCAGCCGAGATGCCGCCTGCCCCGGCACCGGGCCGCGTCGCCCGGCGGTGGCGAGCGCGCGAACGGCACATTGACGCCCGGAGCCGGCGCGTTTTGGCGTGTCAGCGCGCTGGGCTACACCGCCATTAACCACTGCCGGTCCTGGCAGCCATTTTTGCCGGGAAAACCGGCTGCCGACGGGTTGCCAGCTGCGCACCTGCCTGATATCTCCTCGCCCATCGAAACCCGCCGGTTCTGTAGGTACCTGAGATGCTGAACATCGTATCCAGCAAGGCGCGGGGAGAAGCGTCGATGTCGGCCAAGAACGGCTCGATCAAGCTGGTCGCCTCGGCACTCCAATCCGGCGCTGGCGCAGGAAATCGCCGAAGGGCTTGGCCTGCCGCTGACCAAGGCCGGTGGTCCGGCGCTTCGCCGACATGGAGATCTTCGTCGAGATCCAGGAGAACGTCCGCGGCGCCGACGTGTTCGTCATCCAGTCGACGTCGTTTCCGGCCAACGACCACCTGATGGAACTGCTGATCATCACCGACGCGCTGCGCCGCGCGTCGGCGCGCCGCATCACGGCGGTGATCCCCTATTTCGGCTATGCCCGGCAGGACCGCAAGGTCGGGCTCGCGCACGCCGATCTCGGCCAAGCTGGTCGCCAACCTGATCACCCACGCCGGCGCCGACCGCGTGCATGACGCTCGACCTGCACGCCGGCCAGATCCAGGGCTTCTTCGACATCCCGACCGACAATCTCTACGCCTCGCCGGTGATGGTGCGCGACATCAAGCGAGCGCTTCGACCTCGACCAACGTGATGGTGGTCTCGCCCGACGTCGGCGGCGTGGCGCGCGCGCGCGGGCTCGCCAAGCGCATCAACGCGCCGCTCGCCATCATCGACAAGCGCCGCGAGCGCGCCGGCGAATCCGAGGTCATGAACGTGATCGGCGAGGTCGCCGGCCGCACCTGCATCCTGGTCGACGACATCGTCGATCCTGGCGGCACGCTGGTGAACGCCGCCGACGCGCTGCTCGAGCAACGGCGCCAAGGACGTCTACGCCTATATCACCCACGGCGTGCTGTCCGGCGGCGCGGTCGCGCGCATCGCCGGCTCGCAGGCTGAAGGAGCTGGTCATCACCGACTCGATCCAGCCGACCGAGGCGGTGCAAGGACGCGCGCAACATCCGCGTGCTGCTCGATCGCGCACGCTGATCGGCGAAGCGATCGGCCGCACGGCGGCGGAAGAGTCGGTGTCGAGCCTGTTTGATTAGAGCATGATCGGTTCTGACTGAATCAGAACCGAAGCTCTAGATTCTGTTTTGACGCGTTTTCTTCACGCGAACCGGTATCCACTTCGCTCGAAAACGCTATCGGCCGGCGCTGCAATTGCAGGCCCCGGCGCGGCTACTCTCCTGCGTAGCCATTGAAAGCCTGGCCGCGGCACCAGGTCCATCAGCATGCTGCGCATAGCCGCCGTCGACCGATGATCTCCTCGCCGTTGACATAGACGAGCGGTCGCCGGCCAGGAACAGGATGGCCTCGGCGATGTCCTGCGGCATGCCGACCCGCCGCGTCGGGACCACCGCGGACCGCGCCGCTCGGTCACCCCCGGCGTGTCGTAGAACGACTGGCTCATCGGCGTGATCACCATGCCGGGGCTGACGACATCGCTGCGGATGCCCTGGCGGTCCCCATTCTGCTCCCCGAGCTGGCGCGACAGCACAGACTGACGCCCGCCTTGCTGACGCTGTAGGCGCCGCTGTGGCCCTGCGGCATTGAGCTGCCGGCGATCGAGGCCGTCGTGGATCGAGGTCTGCCGCTGCCCGCGGGTTGCGCATCTGCCGGCCGAAAGTCCTGCGCGCGCAGGGGAAGTAGCCGGTCAGGTTGACCGACAGCAAGCACCGCGCTCCATTCCGCCAGCGACAGCGTCTCCGAGCCCGCCCGGACGCAGCACCGCCGCGGCGTTGACCAGCACGCCGCAGTGGCCCAGCGATCCTCCGATCGCCTCCGAAACCGCATCGGCGCTGCTTTCGCGGCTCGAAGTGTCGCAGCGCGCCACGACATGGCCGTCGTCCGCCATTCCCGCAGTTTGGCCGCCGTCGCCGCGCAGGCCGCGCTTCGTCGCGATCGATGGCGGCGCACCCGGGCGCCCGCCTGCGGCCAGGCTGATGCGCGGCGGCCTGGCCCGATCCCGCCGCCACCGCCCGTCACCACGCAGACGCGGCTTCAGGCCGAGCCAGTCGGATGGGGTTTTTCGGTCATGGCGCATTCCCTTCCTTCGGCGACGGAATGGTGCCGGACGATCCTGAGCGTGCCGGAATCGCCCGGATGCCGATATGGTCTATCCGACGATCCCGCTGCGACCTGCCGCAGCCGCTCCAGGCTGTGCAGCGCTGGCGCAGGCTTCCGCGACCTCGATGCCCTTGATGGCAAAATGCTTGCGGAAGAAATCCACGATGCGCACGGCGCTCTCGTGGAATTGCTGCGGCGTCAGCACCGCCGAGAACACCGGCACCTCGGTGCGCAACTGCGACGTCCATCAGCGCCTTGATCACGGTGTCGGCGACGAATTCATGGCGGTAGATGCCGCCATCGACCACGAGCCCTGCCGCGACGATCGCGGTGTAGCGCCGCGTCTTGGCGAGAATCTGCGCATGCAGCGGGATTTCGAACGAGCCCGGCACCTCGAACACGATCGATATGGCGTGGATATGCCGCGCCTCCGATCTTCGCGCGAGGAAGGCGATGCGGCACTCGTCGACCACGTCGCGATGCCAGGACGACTGCACCGAAGGCGACGCGCTGCGGTTTTGCAAAGCGCGGATGCGACGGCGCCGGCGGACGCTCCGGGCGTGTCGAGGCTTGTGTTCGGACGTTGTTTGGCTTTCGGCTGTCTACGCTTGCGAACATCTGATTCATGGCTTTCCTCTTCAGGACCAGAATCAGGGCACACGGAACGACGGATCGCCCACGCGAAACACGCGTGAGCTGCCGCAACCGTTCTCTTTCATCCGGACTTTGACCGTCGGCTTCGGAATTGCACCGAATCTCGCTGACCCTTCTTCCCTGAGACTTCGAGGGAAGAAGGCGCTCGCGGGCTTGGGCGTATCCGCCCTTACCGCCGGTGGGGATTTTCACCCGCGCCTGAGAACATCGGCCGCCCGGCAGCGGACGGCCTGCCGGGAACTATGGCACGCCGGTCAGCCGGGCAGCAGCCTTGGGCATGGAAGATCAGCATGTCCCCATGCCCCAAATCGAGTTCGGCGGGTCACCGCAGACTGACGAGATCGGCGGTGCAAACGTTAACGAATGTGTAAACGCCGTCGATTCCGGATTCCGGTTTTGTTCTCAAATTAATAATTTGTGACTGACGATGAGCTGTGGAACGATCGCGCTATTGCTGTGGACGGACTCCGGCGTGCGGTTGCGCGGATTCCGCAAATCACATCACTTGATCCCGGCAAGCCCCGACGATCAGACGATCGGATCAGGGATTGCAGTCGGCAGCGACGCATCAGCTATCGCGCGTGCCGGTCCCGCGTGCGTATCAACTCAAGTCAAAAGACAAGGTCGAGACGGAATGTCCCTCCTCGAAGGCATAATCGATTCCCGGAACAATCCGCTCGCGGTGGTCGAGGATATCGCGGCCGACAACAACTGGGCGTTCGAGCGTTCCGGCGAAGACGAGGTGACGATCGTCTCAGAGGGCGACTGGACCGACTACCAGCTCTCCTTCACCTGGATGAGCGAGATCGAGGCGCTGCATCTGGCCTGCGCCTTCGACATGAAGATCCCGCCGGCGCGCCGCGCCGAGGTGCAGCGGCTGATCGCCGCCGATCAACGAGCAATTGTGGATCGGGCATTTCGACCTCTGGACCCACACCGGCATGATCATGCACCGCCAGGCGCTGGTGCTGCCGGACGGGCTGGTCGCCTCGACCGCGCAATGCGAGAGCATGCTGGTCGGCGCCATCCATGCCTGCGAGCGCTACTATCCCGGCGTTCCAGTTCGTGGTCTGGGCCGGCAAGCGTGCGCGCGGAAGCCATGAGACGCGGCGATGTTCGATACCGAGGGCGAGGCGTAGCGCCTGTCAGGCCGGCCGCCTCCGCTTCGACGGTGTCGTCCCGTGCGAACGCCGGGCCTATACGCCGTGACGGCGGCGTTGCGGCGAACGTGCTTGTCGCGCGCTTCTGCGCTTCACTAGAACCGCCTGTGGGTTAGTTGGTCCCGCGCATTCGCGCGGGACGACACAGTGAACTTGCGGTGGCACCGTGAACACCAGCAGCGCCCTGCAAAACATCACCGGCACCATCGCGCTGGCCGGCGCCGGCAAGATGGGCGGCGCGATGCTGACGGGCTGGCTGGCGCAGGCGGCTCGATCGCAAGCGCGTCGTGGTGATCGAGCCGCATCCGTCCGACGAGATCAGCGCGCTGGCGGCCAAGGGCATTCGCCTCAATCCCGCAAAGACGACGGCGCCGCCGTCGACACGCTGGTGGTCGCGGTGAAGCCGCAGATCGTTCCGCCGAGGCCGGGCCCGCGCTGAAACCGTTCGTCGGGCCGTCCACGCTCGTGGTCTCGATCATGGCGGGCACCACGATCGCCGCGCTCGAGCGAGGTCTGCGGCGGCGCGGTGGTGCGCGCGATGCCGAACACGCCGGCCGCGATCGGCCGCGGCATCACGGTCGCGGTGCCGGCCAGCAACGTCAGCGCCGCGCAGCGCGCCACCGCCGACGCGCTGCTGCGCGCCACCGGCTCGGTCGAATGGGTCGACGACGAAAGCACTGATGGACGCGGTGACCGCGGTCTCCGGCTCCGGGCCCGGCCTATGTGTTCCTGCTCGCCGAAGAGCTGGCGCGCGCCGGCGTCGAGGCCGGGCTGCCGGCCGAGCTTGCGACCAGACTGGCGCGCGAGACCGTCGCCGGCTCCGGCGAATTGCTGCACCGCTCGGCGCTTGCTTCCGCGACGCTGCGCCAGAACGTCACCTCGCCCGGCGGCACCACGGCCGCGGCGCTGGAAGTGCTGATGGGCCAGGACGGCATGCAGCAGCTGATGATCCGCGCGATCGCGGCGGCGACGAAGCGGTCGAAGGAATCTGGCGAAGTAATTTTGCCTCACACCCCATCCTGCTCAGGATGAAGTCTGGACGCGCGGCTAATTCCGCCCCCGAGCCGCTTGTTGAAACTCTCGACATTGACGAGGCCGCGGGCGTGGCGGCCCTCGCCGATCTTGCGCTCGCCTCGTGAAACGCCTCGACCTCGAAGCGGATCACGCGGCGCTCCACCGCGATGACCTTTGCCGTGGTGCGGACCGTCGCGCCGACGGGAGCCGCCGCGAGATGGCGGATATCGACCTCGGTACCGACCGTGACCCAGCCCGGCGCGAGATGGCCGCGGATCGCATCGCCCGACGCCATCTCCATCTCCAAGATCATCATCGGCGTCGCATAGACCATCGGCATGCCCGGCACGAAATGCCCGACCGGTGCGCTCCGGCGGCACCACGAGCGTGCGCTCGGCGCTCATCCCGATCCTGATGACGTCGCGTGCGTCCATGATTGGCCTTGCGTGCAAATGATATGCCGATCAGTTCCGGGGCTGCGCGAGGACGAAGGCGGAATGACGAGAGAAGGCTCTACTTCTTCGCCGCCGCCGCGCGCTCGACGAAGGTCTTGCCGCCCTTCATCTTGTGATGCAGCGGCGCCATCGTTGATCTGGATCACCACCGCATCGGCATCGACGCCGAGGTTCTTCACCAGCGCTTGCGTGATGTCGCGCATCATGCCGGCCTTCTGCTCGTCGGTGCGGCCGGCGGCCATGCTGATGGTAATCTCAGGCATTTTTGCTCTCCCTTTTGTTTCCGTCGTGGCCTGTGACTGACCGCCCGATCGACCGTTTCTATCAAACAAGACACTGGATGTCGCGGCACAAGGCCGGTCGTGGCGCCTGCAAATGAATGGCTATCCCCACTTCACGTCATGCCGCGCCAGCACTTCGCGCACCTTTGCGACGATCTCGCTCTCGGCGCATGAAAACTGCGCCGGCCGGGTCTCGCGCCATTCCTGGTTTGAGGCGATCGCGGCGGCCGCCCTGGCGCCCTCGATCAGATCCTTGATCTGAACCTCGCCGCGCGCCTTTTCATCAGAACCCTGGATGATCACGCACGGCGAGTTGCGGCGGTCGGCATATTTGAGCTGGTTGCCCATGTTCTTGGGATTGCCGAGATAGAGCTCGGCGCGGATGTTGGCGTTACGCAACTGCGCGACCATCTTTTGGTAATCCGCCACGCGGTCGCGATCGAACACGGTGACGACGACGGGACCGAATTGCTGGCTGGTGTCGAGCTGTGCCGAGCAGCGTCAGCGCCGCCTGCAACCGCGACACGCCGATCGAAAGCCGGTCGCCGGCACCGGCTCGCCGCGGAAGCGCGAGACGAGGCCGTCGTAGCGGCCACCGCCGCCGACCGAGCCGAAGCGCACCGGGCGGCCTTTTTCGTCCTTGGTTTCGAGCGTCAGCTCAGTTTCGAACACGGGTCCGGTGTAATATTCGAAGTCCGCGCACGACTGAAGGATCGACGCGGATGCGGTCCGCGCCATAGCCGGACGCCGTGACCGAGCCGGCTTATCTCTTCGAGCTCCGCGCGACCTTCCTGGCCGATCTTGCTATCGCTGAGCCGCGCGTCGACTCGGGATCGCCTCTCTCGGCTCGATCGCACCGACCAGCCAAAGCAATGTGATCATCGGCCTTCAAACCTGCGCCTTTGGTGAAGTCGCCCGGACTCATCCTTACGGCCCTCGCCGGACCGAGCAACTTGCTGCACGCCGGAGATGCCGAGCCGATCGAGCTTGTCGATCGCGCGCATGACAGTCAGCCGTCGGCCAGCATCGTCCTCGCCGCCGAGGCCAATCGCCTCGCACCCCGTCGAGCACCTTGCGGTTATTCACCTTCACCACATAACTGGCCACGCGGAATGCCCAAGCGCTTCCATCGTGTCCGCCGCCATCATGCACATCTCGGCGTCGGCGGCCGGCGAGCGCTGAGCCCACCGTGTCGGCGTCGAACTGCATGAACTGCCGGAAGCGGCCGGGGCCCGGCTTCTCGTTGCGGATAGACGTAGCCGGCGCGATAGCTGCGATAGGGCTTTGGCAGCGCGTCGAAATTCTCCGCCACATAGCGCGCGAGCGGCGCGGTCAGGTCGTAGCGCAGCGAGATCCACTGCTCGTCGTCGTCCTGGAACGAGAACACGCCCTCGTTGGGCCGGTCCTGGTCCGGCAGGAATTTTCCGAGCGCGTCGGTGTATTCCATCGCCGGGGTTTCCACCGGCTCGAAGCCATAGCGCTCGTAGACCTCGCGGATTTTTTCCACCATCTGGCGCGTGGCTGCGATCGCGGCGGGGCCACGGTCTTCCAGCCCGCGCGGCAGGCGCGCCTTCAATTTCTGGGGTTTTTTGGGTTTGTCGGCCATGGGCGGGGTGGTACCAGCCGACGCGCGGCGCGGCAACCGGGGCTCGGTCGATCGAAACGAGTTCGTCATGGCCGGGCTTGACCCGGCCATCCACGTCTTTCTCGCCCGAAGCCACAAGAACGTGGATTGCCCGGGACGGCGCAGGCACGACGGTAAGTAGACTTGAACCGGCGACGCTCGCCTTACGCCGCCGCCGCCTTGCCCTTCGGCTGCACCTCGGCCGTGTAGTCGTTCATCAACTGCTCGGAGATCGCGCCCGGCGTGAACTTCCACTGCGCGATCTCGGACACCGGCGTCACCTCGGCGGCGGTGCCGGTGATGAAGCATTCGGAGAAGCCGTTGAGCTCGTCCGGCATGATGCGCCGCTCGATCACCTCGATGCCGCGGCGCTTGGCGAGGTCGATCGCGGTCGCGCGGGTGATGCCGGCGAGGAAGCAGTCGGCGATCGGCGTGTGGATCTTGCCGTCCTTGATGAAGAAGATGTTGGCGCCGGTGCATTCGGCGACGCGGCCCTGCCAGTCGAGCATCATCGCGTCGGCATAGCCTTTGCGCTCGGCCTTGTGCTTGGAGATGGTGCAGATCATGTAGAGGCCGGCCGCCTTGGCCAGCGCCGGGATCGTCGCCGGATCGGGCCGGCGGTAGTCGGCCAGGTCGAGCCGGATGCCCTTCAGCTTCTCGGCCGGGATCGAAATAGCTCGGCCATTCCCAGGCGGCGATCGCCAGGTGGATGGTGTTGGTCTGCGCCGACACGCCCATCATCTCCGAGCCGCGCCAGGCGATCGGGCGCACATAGGCGTTCGGGCAGATTGTTCTTCTCGACCACCAGCTGCTTGGCGGCGTCGATCTCGGCCACCGAATAGGGGATCTCGAAATCGAGGATGTTGGCCGGAGTTCTTCAGCCGCTCGGAATGCTCCGTGCTCTTGAATATCTTGCCGCCATAGGCGCGCTCGCCCTCGAACACGCAGCTCGCATAATGCAGGCCATGGGTCAGCACGTGCACGTTGGCATCGTTCCACGGCACCAGCTTGCCGTCGTACCAGATGACGCCATCTATCTTGTCGAACGAAACTCCCATGGGTTCTCTCCCGGATTGACGCCTGTTTCAACCAGCCGCGCGTCAGCCTTCCGCGCGTCTCGACGAGACGCGCGCAACCGAGCGTTTGCAAGTGACCAGTCTGCGGAAGCGGCGGAATAATTCCGCCGCCGGTCACAGAACCTTTCTGATCCAGTTGTGCGGGTCGGCCGCGCGACCGTACTGGATGTCGACCAGCTTCTTGCGCAGCCCCATGGCGACGGGGCCGGCCGCGCCGCCGCTGATGAGAAAATCGCCGCTCGCGGAACACACCTTGCCGATCGGCGAGATGACGGCCGCCGTGCCGCAGGCGAAGGCCTCTTTCAGCTTTCCGCTGGCGGCATCAGCGCGCCACTGGTCGATCGTGTAGGCCTCCTCGCGCACGCGCGTGCCGGAATCCTTCGCGAGCGCGATGATCAGATCGCGGGTGATGCCCGGCAGGATCGTGCCGAGCGGCGGCGTCAGCAGCGAACCGTCGTCGAACACGAAGAAGACGTTCATGCCGCCGAGTTCCTCGATGTAGCGGCGCTCGACCGCATCGAGGAAAACGACCTGATCGCAGCCGTGATCGATGGCCTCGGCCTGCGCGCGCAGGCTCGCGGCGTAATTGCCGCCGCATTTGACGGCGCCGGTGCCGCCGATCGCGGCGCGCGTGTAGTTCTCCGACACCCAGATCGACACGGGCGCAGGTCCGCCCTTGAAATAGGAGCCGACCGGCGAGGCGATGACGGCGAAGATGTATTCCGCGGAAGGCTTCACGCCGAGGAAGACCTCGCTCGCGATCATGAAGGGCCGCAGGTAGAGACTGCCCTCGCCGCCCGGCATCCAGGCGCGGTCGATGCGCACGAGCTGCTCGACCGCTTCGATGAACACAGGCTCGGGCAGCGGCGCCATGGCCATGCGCTCAGCCGAATTCCGGAAGCGCCGGGCATTGGCGTCGGGGCGGAACAGGTTCACGCCGCCGTCGTCGCGCTTGTAGGCCTTGAGGCCTTCGAAAATCTCCTGCGCGTAGTGCAGGACGGCTGCGGCCGGATCGAGCGGGAAATTCGCGCGGGATTCTGACGCGCGCGCCATGCCAGCCCTTCGCCTGATTGTAGCGGACCACAGCCATGTGATCGGTGAAAATCCGGCCGAAGCCCGGGTCCACGAGCCTTGCCGCGCGCTCCTTCTCGGACGTCGGATTCGTCGCAGGCTGGATTTCGAATTTCAAACTCATTTCCCGCTTCCCGCTGTCGGAACCGGCGCGATTTCTGCGCGCCGGCCTGTCGCTCATCCGGACTTCACCTACACCAGCCTCGCGGCCGGTTTCCATCGCCGGCACGTCCCCGAGGACATGCTTTTGCGGAATGCCGAAGTCCAGTATGTTTGCCGAAATGCCGCTCGACAATCGCACGGTAGTCAAATTCGCGGCCGATGCCGCCATCGCTGGCTTTCTCGGCCGCCTGATACGTCGCCAAGGTCGAAACGACTTAAAGTTTCGTCGCGGCTGGCAGTTTTGTAACATTGAACCCAAGATATGTCAATATGGCTGACATAAATTTCTCAGGCATCGCCCGCGACCTGATTCGAGGTGCGGCCGAGGGCGTCCTCGCCCGCGGCCGGCGATTTGCGCTGGGACATCATCGAGCTGTTGTTCTTCGCCTACCGCGATTTCGTCGGCGATGCCGATCACGAGCTGGAGGCGTTCGGGTTCGGCCGGGCCCATCACCGGGTGATGCATTTCGTCCACCGCTATCCCGGCCTGAAGGTCGCCGACCTGCTGGACGTGCTGCGCATCACCAAGCAGTCGCTGGGGCGGGTGCTCAAGCAGTTGCTCGACGAAGGCTATATCGTGCAGAAGACCGGCAATAACGACCGGCGGCAGCGCCTGCTTTATGCCACCGCGAAGGGCGAGGCCTTGGTCGGCAAAGCTCGCCGGGCTGCAGACCGACCGGATCAACCGCGCCGCTGCGCGACATCGATCCCGGCCGGCGTGGAAACCGTCCGCCAGTTCCTGCGCGCGATGATCGATCGCGACGATCCCGACAAGGTGCTGGAAGCGATCTTCGGAATCGGCAGCAGAAGCCAAGGAGTGACCGTGGCCGCAAGGCAGCAACGATCGCCGCGGCCACTGCGCGAACGCCGGCGCAACCGGCCGACGACGCCCCGCATCTGCTGCTGGTCGACGACGACCGCCGCATCCGCGATCTGCTGTCGCGCTTCCTGTCCGGCGAGGGCTATCGCGTCACCACCGCGATGAGCGCCAGCGACGCCGCGTGCCAAACTGCTCGGCCTGCATTTCGACCTGCTGATCCTCGACGTGATGATGCCCGGCGAAACCGGTTTCGACTCTGGCGCGCTTCATCCGCACCTCCTCGTCGGTGCCGATCATCATGCTGACCGCGCGCCATGAGGCGGAAGCCCGGATCGAGGGCCTGCAGATCGGCGCCGACGATTACGTCGCAAAGCCGTTCGAGCCGCGCGAACTGGTGCTGCGGATCGGCAATATTCTCGAAGCGCACCGCGCCGCCGCCGGTGGAGACGCTGGAGCAGATCGCGTTCGGGCCCTACGTCTTTCATCTTGAGCGCGGCGAACTGCGCCAGGCCGACGAGATCGTTCACCTGACCGACCGCGAGCGCGAGATGCTGCGCATCCTTGCGGACCAGCCCGGGCGAGACCGTGCCGCGCGCGGCGCTGACCGGCGGCGGCACCGTCAACGAGCGCGCGGTCGACGTTCAGATCAACCGTCTGCAGGCGCAAGATCGAGCGCGATCCCGCCAATCCGCTGTTCCTGCAGGCGGTGCGCGGCATCGGCTATCGCCTGGTCGCATCGCCCTGAGCCTGTTCGTCATGAGCACGCTCGACACCGGCCTGACGCTGATCCGCAACGCCGTCGCGGCGCGTCTCGGCGGTCAATGGCTGGATGGGCAACGCGTTCAAGAGCTGGATGCCGACCGGCCTCTATGCCCGCGCGCTTCTGATCATGATCGTGCCGATGGTGATCCTGCAGACCGTGGTCGCGTTCGTGTTCATGGAGCGGCACTGGAACACGGTGACGCGGCGGCTGTCGGCCGCCGTGGTGCAGGACATCGCCAGCCTGATCGATGTCTACAAGAGCTATCCGCAAGACAAGGACCGCGCGCAGCTGCGCCGCATCGCGCAGCGGCTGCAGCTGGTGGTCGATTTTCTTCCCGTCGACGACATGCCGCCGCCCGGTCCCAAAGCCGTTCTTCTCGCTGCTCGACCAGGCGCTCTCGGTGCAGCTCGGCCGCCAGATCGGCCGGCCGTTCTGGATCGACACCGTCGGCCGCTCCAACCTGGTGGAAATCCGCATCCAGCTCGATGACGCGGTGATGCGTGTCTACGCCCAGCGCAGCGCCGCCTATGCCTCCAATTCGGAGATTTTTATCTTCTGGATGCTCGGGACGTCGTCGATCCTCCTGATCGTCGCGGTACTGTTCCTGCGCAACCAGATCAGGCCGATCCTGCGATTGGCGGATGCCGCCGAAAGTTTTGGCAAGGGCCGCGAGGCGCCGAACTTCCGCCCGCGCGGCGCCGCGAGGTGCGGCGCGCGGCGCAGGCGTTCCTGGAGATGAAGGCCCGCATCGAGCGATCGATCGAGCAGCGCACCGCGATGCTGGCCGGCGTCTCGCACGATTTGCGCACCATCCTCACCCGCTTCAAGCTCGAACTGGCGCTGATCGGCGACGGTCCGGAGATCGAGGCGATGCGCAAGGACGTCGACGAAATGTCCGGCATGCTCGAGGATTACCTGGCGTTCACCCGCGGCGACATCGGGCGAGATCGCGCAGCCGACCGACATGGCGATGGCGCTGGAGGAGTTGCGCAGCGATGCCGAGCGTCACGGCCACACCGCGACGGTGGCGTTTCGCGGCCTGCCGGTCGTGACCGTGAAACCGGCTTCCTTCAAGCGCTGCCTCGCCAACCTCGTCTCCAACGCGGCGCGGCACGCCGACGCGATCTCGATCACCGGCCAGCGCGATCACCGCTATCTGACCGTGACCGTCGACGACGATGGACCGGGCATTCCCGTTGAAATGCGCGAGGAAGTGTTCAAGCCGTTCCTGCGGCTGGACGATGCCCGCAACCAGGACGAGGGCGGCAGTGGACTTGGCCTGGCGATCGCCCGCGATATCGCGCGTTCGCATGGCGGCGACATCACGCTCGGCGACAGCCCGATGGGCGGACTGCGCGCGCGCGGTGCGGATACCGGTGTAGCGGACTGGTAGCGCCGCGGCCCGGATGAAAATTATCTGGGCAGCTGCTTGGGGATCATGGCCCTTCAGCTTTTCCATGTCCTTGATGTTCATCTTCATGCCGCCAGGCATCATGATGTCGCCGGCCTTCTGGTCGGCCTTGCAGGCCCCGAGCCACTTCGCCTCGATGGTCGAGGTGCTATCGCGCGGCGCACCGCTGGGACCATGCTCGCTGCGCGCGGTCGATTTCACAGTGTAGGCAGAATTGAAGTCGCCGGTGATTTCGGCATGCGAGGTGATCGTCATGCCGGCGGCGCCGCAGACGGAATCGCTGACATAGCCGGTCGCGGTCTTCTGGATGTCCTGCTTGGAGCACATCTCCTTGCCCATCGGGGAGAACGCCGTGCTCATCTCCTTGTCGGTAGTCTCGTCGGTGCAATGCTGCATCGTCATCTCGGGCATCGGCGCCCCGATTCGCACGATCTTCATTTCCCACAGGCCGGCCTTGCGCACCGGCAAATCCACCGCACCGGCATCAGGTGCACGCCGCGAGCGCCAGCAGGCAAATCGCCGACCACACGAGAAACTGCCGCGTCATGTCCACGCTCCTCGACTTTATTCTGTCAGGCAAACGATACGGCTCAGTAGAGCGTCCGCAGCGGCCGCTCGGCAGCGCCGTAAGGCGACCCAGCGGCAGGCGAACGAGATATAGCCGCCCGGATAGGGCTGCACGGCGAGGAATTTCACCACCTTGCCGTACCCGGCGCAGTGGTCGACCGCGAGCTGACGCGCATCCGTCGTGGACGCCAGCGAATAGGCAATGATGCCGCCGGTATCGTTGGCCTTGAACGGCGGCACCCAGTCGGCACTGCGCCGGCGCGCCAGCCAGCATGACGCCCATTGCTAACCAGGCTCGCAGCCAATATCCTTCGCATCGCAGACTCCATTTCGTACCGGCGCACCATAGGGTGCATCGGCGGCGGTGAAAAGAACGGCGGGCCTTCGGAAGCGGACTTGTCGCCAGGTGTTGCCGCCTTGCACTCTGACCTTGCCCGGCCTTCGCGGCACCGTCCCACGGCGACGAACGAGCGGCGGATTCCCATGCGCGACCTCTTCCCATCCTTGAAAGCACTCGGCCTGGCGACGGCACTTTGCCCTGCTGGGATTCGGGCAGGCGGCCCAGGCCGCCAATCCGCTGGAATTGAATTTCTGGCTTTCCGGCCCGCGCTATGACGGCCGCGTCGCCGAATGCGAAAGGGCGCTGCCGACCATCAGCTATCAATTCCAGGAAAAAGAGAGCCACGTTCTGGAATTCGCCGCTGGTTATCACCGTCCTATGGCCGGATCCACGAGACCGCGTTCCGGCCCTGGCAGTCCGACAACATTCCGCGGCGCTATTGCAGCGGCGATGTCATGCTGAGCGACGGCAAGCTGCGCACCGTGCATTATTCGATCATCGAGGACGGCAGGCTTCGCCGGCTACAACCAAGGCGTCGAATGGTGCGTCACCGGGCTTGACCGCAATTGGGCCTACAATCCGAGCTGCAGGGCCGCGCGGCCCCTGATTTATAGCGCGGATTCGGCGGCTCGCCTCCATTTTTGTTCTTGAAATGTTCCGAGCTCCTGCTAGGCTCGACCGGTCGAGTAAGGGGGTATTTTGATGTTTCGATTGGCCATGATTTCGCGGATTCTCGATCTTCCTCGCAGCCTCTGTTGCCGCTCTCCTCGGGCGCCATGGTCGGCACAGGATCGCCGGCAAAATGCGCCGGGCGAGTTCGATTTCTACGTCCTGGCGCTGTCATGGTCGCCCTTCGTTCTGCGAGGCGGCCTCCGAGCGCGGCAACGGCGGGCGTTCGCAGACCCAGTGTGGCGGCCGGCCGTTCTCCTCTCGTGGTCCACGGCTTGTGGCCGCAATACGAGCGGGGCTTTCCCGAATACCGCCAGCGGCCGGCGCCGCGGCTCGCGCGCAACATCATGACTTCCATGCTCGACCTGATGCCGGCGCCCGGACTGATCTTCAATGAATGGGACAAGCACGGCACCTGCTCCGGGCTGGCGGCGAAGGCCTATTTCGAGAACACCCGCAAAGCGCGTGCGGCGGTGAAGATCCCCGAGGAATTCCTGCAATTGTCGGAGCCGAAGACCATCGCCCCTGCCGAGCTCGAGGACGCCTTCATCAAGGTCAATCCGGGCCTGAGCAATTCGGCGATTTCCGTGACCTGCGACAGCAAGCGCGCTTAGCGAGGTGCGTGATCTGCCTGAGCAAGGACATGCAATTTCGCGCCTGCGAGGAAATCGACCGCCGCGCCTGCCGCCGCGAGCAGGTGGTGATGCCGCCGGATCCGGGGCGGGTGAGGCGTCGAGCTCGCCGTCATGCCCGTCAGCGCACATGTCCTGTTCTCCCCGGAGCGCGAAGACGTCGGATGCGCCGGTCGGGCGATGCACCGGTCCGATGACGGTGTAGAAGTACGGCGGTGTCCTATTCGACCAGTGTCGTCAGTGCTTGTTCCATGAACTACCGTCACGCCTTCCATGCCGGCGGCTTTGCCGACGTCATCAAGCACATCGTCCTGGTGCGCATCCTGACTCTATCTGCAGGAAAAGCCAGCCGCATTTCGCGTCATCGATACCCATGCCGGCGCCGGCCTCTACGATCTCACGGGCGACGAAGCGCGCGCCGCAGTGGCGAGTGGCTGACCGGCGATCGCGCGGCTGATGCAGGCGCGATTCTCGGAAACGCCGCCCTGCCGCTGGTTGAGCCCTATCTCGATATCGTCAGGGCCTTCAATTCGCCGGGCGACCTGAAGGCCTATCCCGGCTCGCCGCCTGATTGCCCGCGCGATGCTGCGGCCGCAGGACCGCCTCACCGCCTGCGAAGTCGAACCAAATGCCCGCAAGCGGCCTGGTCGATGCGCTGCGCCGCGACACCCAGGCGCGCGTGGTCGATCTCGACGGCTGGACGGCGCTGCCCGCCTTCGTGCCGCCGAACGAGCGGCGCGGCCTGGTGCTGATCGACCCTCGTTCGAGGCTAAAGAACGAGTTCGAGACGGCTGGCCGACGGCTTCGCTGAAGCCTACGCCAAATGGCCGACCGGCAGCTATCTGCTCTGGTATCCGGTGAAGAGCCGGCGGGCCACCGACGAACTCGGCGCGCCATGTCGCCGGCACGGCTGGCCGGCGCCAGCAAGCCGCGCCGGCAAATGCCTGCGGCTCGAATTCAGCGTGGCGCCGCAGGCCGCGGGCTGGCCGGCCTCGCCTCGACCGGCCTTTTGATCGTCAACCCGCCATGGACGCTGGCTGGGCGAACTTGAAGACGATCCTGCCCGAACTGGAAAAGCCGCCTCGGCCAGGGCGGCGCCGGCCGCTTCAGGCTGGAGACGCCCAAGCCCTGAGAGAGGTAGCTACCCGCGGGTGAAAGTGTCATTGAGCTGTAGGCAATCAGCGCGGAACCGTATTATGCTCAGGCCTGTTGGGACTGGCTTTACGTTCCGCTTCCGCGAATGGTTGCGGCGGAGTGACAAGGCCTAAGAAAATCCAGGCTGATCGGTGACGTGACCCGATCGGCTCAAGGTGGCCAAGCTTCCGTGCAGCGAATGTCCGGTCGGCTGATACGCGACGATGCGCGTAGCAGCGGTGCAATACGGGGGAGGAGTTTCCCGATGGCCATGACTGGAACAGTCAAGTTCTTCAATGGAGAGCGTGGCTACGGCTTCATCAAGCCCGATGACGGCGGCCGCGATGTGTTCGTTCACATCACCGCCGTTGAGCGGGCCGGATTGAAGGACTTGACCGAAGGACAGCGCATTACATTCGAGGTCGAACTGGACAAGAAGGGCAAAGGCCCCAAGGCGGTCAACCTGGTGATTTCATCGTGAGCTTGACGCTCGCGATTGAACGCGGACTGATCTTGCGTGGAAGTGCCGGCTGAGCGACTGACCGCTCAGGCTGTTGACGCGCGTGATGTGGCCGCCGCGCCGATGCCGAACGCTCGGCGGCCGCGAAAGTGCTGCGATCTGCCACGCCATAGCGAACGTTCCACGCGTACACGTGAACAAAAAATCCCGGCCGGCTTGACATGCCGCCGGAAGTTGATAATCAGGCGTTTTTTGTTCTCAGAAGTGATAGTTGACGCCGGCGCGGATCAGGCCGAAGCGGTAGCCGTTCGATGCGCCGGTGATGACGAAATTGCTGTTGGCGAGATCGACATAGAGATATTCGATCTTGGCGCTCCAGTTCGGCGCAAAGCCCATTTCGGCGCCGGCGCCCACGGTCCAGCCGGCATTGGTGTGGGTTCCGACAGGCCGAAGGTGCTCGGCGCGCAGTTCGCCGAAGGCCAGACCGCCGGTGCCGTAGAACAGCACGTTGTTGAAGGAATAGCCGGCGCGGCCGCGCACGTGTGCCGAACCACGGGATTGGAGAATTTCCACGGCGCAAACGTTTCTTCGGCGCCGGTCGCCTGGATGTCGCCCTCGACGCCGAACACCCACGGACCGTTCTGCCAGTTGTAGCCGGCCTGAACGCCGCCCGCGAAACCCGACGGCTTGGTCGGATTGTTGTCGACCGAGCCCCAGGCATAGCCGAGATTGCCGCCGAGATAGGGGCCGGCCCAGCTGATAGGCATTGAGCGGCTGATTGACGGTATAGGGCGCGCGGCCCGTAATTGAGGTCGGCCGCCTGCGCCGACATGGTCCAGCCCGCGGCGATCAGCGCCAGCGCACGCAAAACAAACCTGTTCATCACGCAACTCCCCGCACGCAACTGCCGCGACCGCGCCGGTGCGAGAAGCCGGCATGGTTACGGAATTCCACTTTTTCCGTAAGATTTATCGAGAGTTTTAAGTTAAGGGCCTGTTAAGCCGCGGTTACCGCCCGCTCATCATTCTTAAGAAGTGTTACCAGGCTGATCCGCCTCGCGGACGCATGCCGCGGCGCTGTTCGAAGCCGCGGCCGGCGCTGGCGATGGCCGCCTTCCAGCGCTTAATTTAGGCCCATGGATCACGATTCTACCGATCATCCGGAAGCCGCCTGCCCCCGCAAGGCCCGGCGCGGTTCGAGCCGGACTTGCCCCTCAGGATCTTGCCGCCTCAGGACCTGGCGCTGCCGCGCGACGTCGATCCCGCGACGGCATCGGCGACCGAGGAGGACGACGAAGCGCGCCTGCCGGAGGCGCCGGAGGAACCCGCCGAGGCGATCGCCGAAGGGCCGCTGGCGGTCGGCCATGCCGCGATCGAAAACGCGGTGCGGCTGGCGCCGACCTCGCCCGGCGTCTACCGCATGCTCAATGCCGCGAACGACGTGCTCTACGTCGGCAAGGCGAAAAACGTCCGCAAGCGGCTCTCCTCCTATGCCCGTGCCATCGCGCCGCTGCCGGCGCGCATCCTGCGCATGATCGCGGCCACCGTGACGGTCGAGATCGTCTCGACCACGACCGAGACCGAGGCGCTGCTGCTCGAAGCCAATCTGATCAAGCAGCTGCGGCCGCGCTTCAACGTGCAGCTGCGCGACGACAAGTCGTTTCCCTACATCCTGATCACCGGCGACCACTGGGCGCCGCAGATCCTCAAGCATCGCGGCGCGCAATCGCAGCCCGGGCGATATTTCGGGCCGTTCGCCTCCGCCGGCGCGGTCAACCGCACCATCACGGCGCTGCAGCGCGCGTTCCTGATTCGCTCCTGCACCGACGGCTTCTTCGAAAGCCGCACCCGGCCCTGCCTGCTCTATCAGATCCGCCGCTGCTCGGGGCCCTGCACCGGCGAGATCGATTTTCCCGGCTATACCGAGCTGGTGCGCGAGGCCAACGACTTCCTGTCCGGCCGCAGCCATGCTGGTGAAGCAGGAGCTGGCCGGCGAGATGGAGAAGGCATCGACCGAGCTCGAATTCGAGACCGCGGCGCTTTATCGCGACCGCCTCGCCGCGCTGTCGGCGATCCAGTCGCAGCAGGGCATCAATCCGCGCACCGTGGAGGAGGCCGACGTGTTCGCCATCCATCAGGAGGGCGGCTATTCCTGCGTCGAGGTGTTCTTCTTCCGCACCGGGCAGAACTGGGGCAACCGCGCCTATTTCCCGCGCGCGGAGAAATCGTTCACGCCGGAGGAGGTGCTGGGCTCGTTCCTCGCGCAGTTCTACGACGACAAGCCGCCGCCGAAGCTCATCCTGCTGTCGCACGAGATCGAGGAATGCGCGTTGCTGGCCGACGCGCTCGTCGGTCAAGGCCGGACTACAAGGTCGAAGTCTCGACGCCCAAGCGCGGCGAGAAGAAGGAGCTGATCGCGCACGCGCTGACCAATGCGCGCGAGGCGCTCGGCCGCAAGCTCGCCGATACCGCGACGCAGAGGCCGGCTGTTGCAGGGCATTGGTCGACGACGCTTGGACTGCCGCATCCGCCGAAGCGCATCGAGGTCTACGACAACAGCCACATCCAGGGCACCAACGCGGTCGGCGCCATGATCGTGGCGGGGCCGGACGGTTTCATCAAGAACCAGTACCGCAAGTTCAACATCAGGTCCGAGGGCCTGACGCCCGGCGACGACTACGCGATGATGCGCGAGGTGCTGGAACGGCGCTTCAAGCGGCTGTTGAAGCCGCCGGAGGGCGATGCGCGCAAAAGCCAGGGCGGACGACGATTCGTTTCCGCAATGGCCCGACCTCGTCATCATCGACGGCGGCCGCGGCCAGCTCAACGCCGTGCAGGAGATTTTCGAGGGTCTCGGGCTGACCCAGGTCTCGCTGATGGCGGTGGCCAAAGGGCCGGACCGCGACGCCGGCCGCGAAACCCTGTTCATGCCGGACCGCGAGGCGATCAAGCTCGAACCGCGCGACCCCGTGCTGTATTTCATCCAGCGGCTGCGCGACGAGGCGCATCGCTTCGTGATCGGCTCGCACCGCAAGCTGCGCAAAAGGACATCCGCGAGGCCGGCCTGCAGGAGATCCCGGGCATCGGCCCGTCACGCAAGCGTGCGCTTGCTGCATCATTTCGGAACGCTGAAGGAGATCGAGCGGGCCTCGATCGCCGATCTCGGCAAGGTTCCCGGCGTCAGCGCCGAGAGCGCCCGCAAGATTTTCGAGTTTTTCCACGCGCAGCCGGGTTAAAGAGGAATTCGCAAGTCATGTCAGGCCGTCGTCTGCGACAGATCATCTGGCCGCGCACGGTTGACCTTCACGCTTCAGCGGTATTGGTAAGACGGATGAACATCGCAACGACCAGGGGACAGACCAAGAGCGCTGTCCCTGCCGAATATCCTGACCTACGCCCGCATCGCCGCCATTCCGGTGGTGGTCGGCTGCGTTTTCGCGCAATCCGTCATGGACGGCCCGCTGTGGCTGCGCTGGGTGGCGCTGGCCGTGCTTCATCGCCGCGGGTGTGACCGACTATCTCGATGGCTACTATGCACGAATCTGGGACCAGCAATCCGCCTTCGGCCGGATGCTCGATCCGATCGCCGACAAGCTGCTGGTGGCGTCCTGCCTGTTGATGCTGGCCGCGCGACAGCATCGCATCCATGGCTGGACGCTGTGGGCCGCGATCGTGATCCTGTGCCGCGAAATCCTGGTCTCGGGCCTGCGCGAATATCTCGCCGCGCCTGCGGGTCAGCGTGCCCGTGACCAAGCTCGCGAAATGGAAGACCACCATCCAGCTGGTCGCGATCGGCTTCCTGATCGCGGGCGAAGCCGGCGAGCAGATCATTCCCGCGACCACGCTGATCGGCATCGTCGCTGCTGTGGATGTCGGCGATCTTCACCATCTACACCGGCTGGGACTATTTCCGCGCCGGCATCCATCACCTCATCAAGGAGGATGAGGGATGAAGGTGAAATATTTCGCCTGGGTGCGCGAGCGGGTCGGCATGGCGGAAGAAACCGTCGAGCCGCCGGCCGAGCGTGCGCACGGTGGACGACCTGATCGGCTGGCTGTCCGGCCGCGGCGAGGCCTATGCCTACGCCTTCGAGAAGCCGAAGGTGATCCGCGCCGCGATCGACCACGCCCATGTCAAGCCGGACGCCGCGATTGCCGGCGCCCGCGAGATCGCGTTCTTTCCGCCGATGACCGGCGGCTGATCTACCGATGTCCGTCACGGCGACCATCCGCATCCAGGAAGCCGATTTCGACATCGCGCAGGAAATCGCGGCGCTCACCAGAGGGCCGCACCGATGTCGGCGCCGTCGTCACGTTCAGCGGCATCTGCCGCGGCAGCGAGAACGGCGAACCGATCGCGGCGCTGACGCTCGAACATTATCCCGGCATGGCGGAAGCCGAGATCAAGCGGCATGCCGATGAAGCGCTGTCGCGCTGGCCGCTGACGGGCTTGACCGTCATCCACCGCGTTCGGCCGCATTGCGCCGGGCGAGAACATCGTGCTGGTGCTGGCGGCATCGCGCGCACCGGCAGGCGGCATTCGACGCAGCCAGAGTTCCTGATGGACTATCTGAAGACCAACGCACCGTTCTGGAAGCGCGAGGAAAGCGCCAGAGGGCACGAGCTGGATCGAAGCGCGCGACCATGACGACGCCGCCGCCGCGCGCTGGACCAAATCCTGATGGCCAAAGCGTGCAGAAACCGGCGGCGCAGCGCGGCCGACCATCAGCAAAATTTCCCAAGGTCGCGCCGCCGGCGAATTGCTGACGCTGCTCGATTTCGTCCGCTACGCGCGTGAGCCGCTTCATCGAGGCCGAGCTGGTGTTCGCGCATGGCACCACCGATCCGGTTGCCGAGGCCGCCTTCCTCGTCTGCGAGACGCTGCACCTGCATCCCGACCAGTTCGAGAGCGTTTGCGACCGCGCGCGTCACCGCCGCCGAGGGCAGGAAGATCCTCGACCTGATCGAGCGCGCGCGTCACGACGCGGAAACCGGCCGCGTATCTCGTCAACAAGATCTACATGCGCGGCCTGCCGTTCTATGTCGACGAGCGCACCATCGTGCCGCGCTCCTTCATCGGCGAATTGCTGGACTCAGCATTTCGGCGGCGACGGCGATGAGGAAGAGGCGGATCACTGATCGCGGATCCCGCTGGCGGTGGAAAGCGTGCTCGACCTCTGCACCGGCTCGGGCTGCCTTGCCATTCTGGCAAGCCGGAATTTTCCGAACGCCGAAATCGACGCGGTGGATATCTCGAAAGATGCGCTCGAGGTCGCCGTCGCGCAACGTCCGCGATTACGGCCTGGAGGATCGGCATCACGCTGCACCGCGGCGATCTGTTCACGCCGCTTGGCGGCAAGCGCTACGACCTCATCATCTCCAATCCGCCTTATGTCGACGCGCGAAGGCATGGCCGGCCTGCCGCGCGAATGCCGAGCCGAGCCGAAGCTCGCCTTCGACGGCGGCGCCGACGGGCTCGACATCGTCAGGCGCATCCTCGACCGAGGCCGGCCGGCACCTGACGCCGCAAGGCGGACTATTGTGCGAGATCGGCCGCTGCCGCCGCAACTGCTGGAAGCCGCCTACCCACAGCTGCCGCTGCTCTGGCTGGACACCGAGGATTCCGAGGGCGAAGTGTTCTGGATCGCGCATCCGATCTCTAGAGCATGTCGGCTCTGATTGAATCAGAACCGAAGCTCAGGCTCTGTTTTGACGCGTTTTCACGCGAACCGGCATCCACTTCGCGCGAAAACGCTTTAATCCGCCCGGTTGCCGGAATATCCGGTCGAGCGTTCCCGTGGCGCGGCGAAGCTGATACCCTGCGGCAACCAACACCTCAATGTATCGAAGAGGCCTGCCCATGCTGGACAAGAGCCCCCGCCCCAACCCCGTCAACGTTCCGAACGACCTCGCCGCGCACTGGATGCCGTTCACCGCCAACCGGGCCTTCAAGAAGGCGCCGCGGCTGCTCGCCGGCGCCAAGGACATGCATTACATCACCGTCGACGGCCGCAAGATCATCGACGGCGCCGCCGGGCATGTGGTGCTGCAACGCCGGCCACGGCCGCACCCAGATTTCGTCGGCGATCGCGCAAGCAGGCCGAGGCGCTGGATTACGCGCCGCCGTTCCAGTTCGGCATCCCGCAGGCCTTCGAACTCGCCAGCCGCATCGCCGATCTGGCGCCCGCCGGGCTCGACCACGTGTTCTTCTGCAATTCCGGCTCGGAGGCCGCCGACACCGCGCTCAAGATCGCGCTGGCCTATCACCAGATCAACGGCCAGGGCAGCCGCATCCGCCTGATCGGCCGCGAGCGCGGCTATCACGGCGTCGGCTTTGGCGGCACCTCGGTCGGCGGCATCGTCAACAACCGCAAGATGTTCGGCTCGCTGCTGACCGGCGTCGACCATCTTGCCGGCGACCTACGACCGCGAGAAGCAGGCCTTCAGCAAGGGCGAGCCGGAATATGGCGCGCATTTCGCCGACGAACTGGAGCGCCTGGTCAATCTGCACGGCGCCAACACCATCGCCGCCGTGATCGTCGAGCCGATGGCGGGATCGACCGGCGTGCTGCCGGCGCCGAAGGGCTATCTCAAGCGGCTGCGCGAGATCACCCAGAAGCACGGCATCCTCCTGATCTTCGACGAGGTCATCACCGGCTACGGCCGGCTCGGCTTCGCCTTCGCCGCCGAGCGCTATGGCGTGCTGCCCGACATGCTCACCTTCGCCAAGGGCATCACCAATGGCGCGGCGCCGATGGGCGGCGTGATGGTGCGCGACACCATCCATGACGCCTTCATGAGCGGCCCGGAGCATGTCGTCGAACTGACCCACGGCTACACCTATTCGGCGCATCCGCTTGGCCTGCGCCGCCGGCGCTTGCCACGCTCGATATCTACCGCGACGAAAAGCTGTTCGAGCGCGCGCAATAAGCTCGAGCCGAAATTCGCCGACGCCGTGATGTCGCTGAAGGGCCAGCCGAACGTGGTGGACATCCGCACCGTGGGTCTGACCGCCGGCATCGACCTCGCACCTGTCGCCGGATGCGCCCGGCAAGCGCGGCTTCGCCGCGCTCAACAGCGCCTTCCACGACAACGACCTGATGCTGCGCGTCGCCGGCGACACGCTGGCGCTGACGCCGCCGCTGATCGTCACCGAGGACCAGATCGGCGAGATCGTCGAAAAGGTCGCCAAGGTGATCCGCGCGGTGGCGTAGGCTTCTTACCTCGCTCCCGCGAAGAGCGGGGCGGGGAGCACATCGCCACTACCGCGCCCGCAAGGAACATTCAAAACCTCTCAACGTTCATGCCCCGGCAGCGGACAATCAGTGTCCCTGCCGGTGGAGGAACCGAGACATGCTCGCGCCTTCGAGCGACTTGCTGCGCGCCGGGCTCGCAGCTCGAAGCTCAGCCAGGTCAAGCGGGCGACGCGGTCCTACTCTGCGCGACCGCACCAATCAGGCGACCGGCACCGCCACATCCTATGCCGGTCGCCGCCGGGCTGTTCGCGGCGGCCGGGCATTTTCCTGATCGCCGCCTGCCTGGTCGGCATCACGGCGCTGTTTCGCTGGGTTGAAATCAATTACGGCCTGTTTTGGGCGTTCGGCGCCGTCGGCGCGTTGCTGCTGGTGATCGCGGCGGTCTGCGCCGGCCTGGCCGCCAGCCAGACTCAACGCCGCCCGCCACCGCAATTTCCCTCGCTGACCAGCCGCCTGCGCGTCGCCGTGGCGGCCAGTCCGTCTGCAGTCAGGACCAGATCGATGCCGCAGAGATACCGCGGCGGGCGTTTCCGGCGGCACGATCGGCCGTGCAGCCTACGCGCAGCCTCGGCGCACAACGCCCTCTCGCGGCCGATCCGGGACGACCGCGAACGTGCAGGCCGGCCTGATCCTGGCGGCGACGTTGCTTGGGCTGGGCGGTCGCACGCCGGCGGCAGCAGGCGCGCCGAACGGCGATGCTGATGTCCGCGCGCGATCCAGGCCGCCGACACATCTGCTCCTGATCGCGAGCGACAACTGATCCTGGTGCTCACCGCGCAACGCTATTTTCAGACAGCGGCGCGCGCTGTCGAACACGCCACCGGAACCGGCCGCCGCAGCGCTGCACCTTTGCGCCCGAGCTGCTGCAGCGCGGACGCGGCCGGTACTCGACCCACCCGTGCGGATACCGTGGGCCGGCTGGAAAGACATCTTGTGGCGCACCTACCAGCGCATCGACCGACGACCGCCTGCTCGCCACCGCCGCCGGCGTGGTGTTCTTCGGCCTGCTCGCGGTGTTTCCGGCGATCACGGCGCTGGTCTCCTCCTACGGCCTGTTCGCCGATCCCTCGACCATCGGCGCCAATCTGCAAACGCTGGCGCTGATGCTGCCCGAAGGCTCGTTCCAGATCGTGCAGGACCAGATCGCGCGGGTGCTCGCCAAGGGCACGCACGGCGCTCGGCGCGACGCTTCCTGTTCGGCCTCGGCGCTCGCGATCTGGAGCGCCAATGCCGGCGTGAAGGCCGTCATCGACGCGCTCAACGTCGTCTATGAGGAGCGCGGAGAAACGCGGCTTCATCCAGCTGAACCTGCTGTCGCTGGCGTTCACGATCGGCGGCATCGCGGCGCTGCTCGCTGATGGTCAGCGCGGTGGTGGCGTTTCCTCTGGCGCTCGATCATCTCGGCCTCGCAGCCGGAGAGCCAGCTGCATCGTCAGCCTGGCGCGCTGGCCGCTGCTGTTCGTCGATCCTGCTGGTCGGCGCTCGGCGTGCTCTACCGGTTCGGACCGAGCCGGCGCGCGGCGCGGTGGGAATGGCTGAGTGTCGGCACGCTGGCGGCGGCAGCTGCTCTGGATCGCCGGTTCCTGCGGCGTTGTCCTGGTATCTCTCGAACTTCGGCAACTACAACGCCACCTACGGCTCGCTCGGCGCCGCCATCGGCCTGATGATGTGGATGTGGATGTCGGCCATCATCGTGCTGTGCGGCGCCGAACTGAACTCGGAAATCGAGCATCAGACCGCGCGGGATACGACCGTCGGGCCGCCAAAACCGCTCGGCGCCCGCGGCGCCGTCGATGGCCGACACGGTCGGACCGGCGGTTCCGGCTAGCCACAAAACACTAGCTCTCGCAGATCAACATTGATGCTAAGGTTGCGGCGCTCGGGGAGCGCAGACAGACCTGTGCGAACAGCTTTCGCGTTTCTCGCAGGCCACGGACCAGTCGACTTGAGGGCGTTGCGCGCGACATGATCCGCATTTCCGACGATTTTCATCGCCATCTGCATGGTGCTGGTCGCAGCCTCGCTCGGCCTGGTCCTGTATTCGGTGGCGGGCATCAGCGGAATCGGAATCCGCGATCGTGGCGCTCACCGCGCTGACCTTCCTGATCCTCTACAATGCGGTGTCGATGCGGCTGCGCGACCGCACCGACGTCGGCAGCCAGATCGCGGATCTGTCGCGCGGCACCGCCGACCTCGCCCGCCAGGTCGCCGAATTCGGGCGCCGGCTCGCCGCGGTCGAGGGCCGGGTGGTGTCGGCAAATTCGGCCGGCGCCGACCGCATCCAGGCCGTCGATCGGCGAGATCAACGAACTCGGCGTGCTGGTCAAGCAACTCGCGGTTTCGGTCGCCGGCCACGAGGATCTGCTGTCCGTCGGGCGCGGCGGCCGCAGCCGCCTCGCGTCCCGCGAGCAGAACCCGACGATCGAACCGAGCAGCCGCGCCGCCCGCCGCTGCCGCGAAGCCAGCGCCGTCGCGGCGGCCGCGCCAGCGCCGTGATCGCCGAGGCCCGCGCCCTCGCGCAGCCAGGCGCAAATCGCTCGCCGCGGTGAAGAACGCGGTCGAGGAAAACCGGATCGATATCTATCTGCAGCCGATGGTGACGCTGCCGCAGCGCAAGGTGCGCTACTACGAGGCGGTGACGCGGCTGCGCGACGACGAAGGATCAGATTCTCGCCGCCGACGATTTCATCGGCGTCGCCGAGGCCGGCGGGCTGATCGGGCGGATCGATCACACTGGTGATGCTGCGCTGTGTGCAGGTGCTGCGCCGGCTGATGGTGCGCAACAAGGACGTCGGCGTGTTCTGCAACGTCGCCGGCGGCGACGCTCGGCAATCCCGCCACCTTCGCGCAATGCCTCGATTTCCTCGAAGCCAACCGCGCGCTGGCGCCGTCGCTTCGTGCTCGAATTCAAGCAGGCGACGTTTCGCAATCTGGGCCCGATCGAGACCGAGACATCTCGCGGCGCTGGCGCAGCGCGGCTACCGCTTCTCGGTCGATCACGTCACCGATCTGCGGATCGAGCCGCGCGAACTCGCCGACCGCGGCGTCCGCTTCATCAAGGTGCCCGCCGCGCTGCTGCTCGATCCAGCGGCAGACCTCGGCGTCCGACATTCATCCGTCCGACCTTTCCGACCTGCTCGGCCGCTTCGGCATCGACCTGATCGCCGGAGAAGATCGAGGGCGAACGCGCCGTGGTCGACCTGCTCGACTATGACGTGCGGTTCGGCCAGGGCTTCCTGTTCTGCACCGCCGCGGCCGTTGCGGCCGGAGGGGGCATCTGCTACCGGCGGCGGCCCCTCCAGCGCAAGGCGCAGGAACCCAATGGCTCTGGCAGATCGCTTCCGTCGACGATCCCGGCCGTCGAGCCCTCCGCGCGGGCGACCGGCAATGCTGCGCTGGCGCGCCGCGCCGCCGGACGCCGGGCTAACCGGCGATCTCAGCTCGATGACCTCACTGCACTTTGTCGAGAGGCTGCGCGACCTCGTCGGACGGCATCGGATGTCGTGCTCTCGCGACATCTGGGGCGTGGTTCACAACGGTCTCGTTAGCCTTTCCGGAAGCCTGCGAGGCGCTGCACACTTTCGCCAGCAGGGCGGCACCGTCATCCTGATCACCAACGCGCCGCGCCCGGCGGATTCGGTGCAGCGGCAATTGCGCAAGCTCGGCGTCGCCGACGACGACCTATGACGCCATCGTCAGCTTCGGGCGACCTGGACCCGGCATTTCGTCGCCGACCACCCCGGCCAGAAGATGTTCTGGCTCGGCCCGGAGCGCGACTCATTCGATCCACCGCGGCCTCGATGCCGGTGCTCGCGCCGCTGGAGCAGGCCGATTACATCGTCTGCACCGGCCTGTTCGACGACGAGACCGAATCCGCCGAAGACTATCGCGCGCATGATGCTGCAGGCGCGCGAGCGCAAGCTGACGCTGGTTTGCGCCAACCCCGACATCGTCGTCGAACGCGGCGACCGCCTGATCTATTGCGCCGGCGCGATCGCCGAACTCTATCGCGAACTCGGCGGCGAAGGTGATCTTCTACGGCAAGCCGCACCGGCCGATCTATGAGCGCGCCATGGCGCTCGCCGCCGAACAGCGCGGCGTAGCCGGCAGAGCTCGACCACGTGCTGGCGATCGGCGATTCCGTGCGCGACCGGATCTGGCCGGCGCCCATGGTTTCGGGATCGATTGCCTGTTCGTGACCCGCGGCATCCACGCCGAGGATTTCGAGGGCATCGACCAGCTCGATCCCGCGTCGGTCAAGGAACTGTTCGGCCATCCGCCGCGGCGCTCTGATGCGGGAGTTGCGGTGGTGAGGCTGGAAGCGGCCGTAGCAATGACGGCCGCCGCGTATCTCCATAGGGTCGTGGCTGAGGCTCTGCCGCAGCCATCTGCAGTCTAATGACCGCGCAGGTATGCCCGGGACAAGCCCGGGCATGCTGCGAAATCAGTGCTGATGGCGTGAAGGCGCTTACGCCGTCGCCATGTCCGGGAACACCGCCTCGATCTTGGTCTTCAGCGTGGCGGCGTTGAACGGTTTCGACGATGTAATTGTTCACGCCGGCCTTCTTGGCGGCGATCACGTTCTCGGTCTTGGACTCCGCCGTGATCATGATGAAGGGCGTGGTGGCAAGATTGGGATCGGCACGGACTTCCTTGAGCAGGTCGTAGCCGGTCATCGGCTCCATGTTCCAGTCGGAGATCACCAGACCCGTATTTCTTGCCGCGCATCTTGTTGAGCGCCGCCGAGCCGTCCGCTGGCATCGTCGATGCTCTCGAAGCCGAGCTGCTTCAGAAGATTCCGGATGATGCGGATCATGGTGCTTGTAGTCATCAACCACCAGAACCGGCATGGACAAATCAACCGCCATCTTCTTTCCCCACTCAACGCTAACGACGTCAACTGACATGCAGGACTGCGCGACCCGCAATCCTCCCCGCACCTCTAGCAGCAGGCGTTAAACAGCGCGTTAACCGGCCCCTGCCGGGTTGCGTCCGTTTTCGATGCGATCACAGCCGGCTTGACTTCGAAGCCAACGCCACGTCACGGTCCGGCACGCATCCATCGAGCTTAAGAAACGCTTGAAGAACTCCCGAAATGACCGGCGTTTTACCGTTATCCGCGACACCACGCCCGACGGCCGCGATCCCCAGGGGAGCCGTGGTGGCCATGGGCAATTTCGACGGCGTCCATCTCGGCCACCGCGCCGTGATCGAGGCTGCCCTGCAGATGGGCCGCGCCCATGGCAAACCGGCATTGGCCGTGACCTTCGAGCCGCATCCGCGCAGCTTTTTCAGCCCGAACAGCCCGCAGTTCCGTCTGACCGACGAGACCAACAAGCTGCGGCTCCTGGCCGGAACCGGGCTTGCTGGCGCCGTGGTCATGACGTTCGACAAGACCCGCGCCGGGTACCTCGGCGCAGGATTTCATTCACCATGAGCTGATCGAGCGGTTGGGGATCAGCGGAATCGCGGTCGGCTACGACTTCCATTTCGGCAAGGGCCGGGTCGGCTCGCCGAGTTTACTGGTCAGCCGAGGCGCCGCGGCTCGGTATCGAGGTCGATGTCCAGGCCCATGTCGATATCGAGGAGCGGCCGGTGTCCTCCTCGGCGATTCGCATGGCGCTGGCGGAAGGCCAGATCGCGGACGCCACCGCCATGCTGGGCGGGCCCTGGTTCGTCGCCGGCGAGGTCGATCCATGGCGAGAAACGCGGCCGCGACCTCGGCTATCCCACCGCCAATATCCGCCTCGACAACAATTGCGGGCTCAAGCACGGCATCTATGCCGTGCGGGTCGGCGCGCGGCGCGGAACGGCTTCGACGGCGTGGCGAGCCAGCTGCGGCGCCGCCCGACCTTCGACAATGGCGCACCGCTGCTGGAAGTGTTTCTGTTCGACTTCAAGGGCGATCTTTACGGCGCAGTCGCTCGATGTCGCCTTCATCGCCTTTATCCGCGACGAGCTGAAGTTCGACGGCATCGAGGCGCTGATCCGTCAGATGGACGACGACAGCGCCACGCGCCCGCGCGGCGCTGGCCGCCGCGCCCGGGCGCGTTTCCAAAGCTGGGAGCGATCGGTTGAGCAAGACCGAAAAGCAGAAGATGCTGGCCGGCGAACTGTATCGTCCGGGCGATCCGGCTGCAGGCGGACGCAGGTCGCGAACAAGGCCTGGCTCGTGCGCTACAATGCGGCACTGGCCGCGCCGGTTTCCGAGCGTCACGCCCTGTTGTCGCGAACGTCTCGGCCATGTCGGCAGCGGCGCTGTTATCCGTCCGCCGTTCTTCTGCGACTACGGCTACAATATCCGCCTCGGCGACGAGGTGTTCCTCAATTTCAACTGCGTCATCCTGGATGTCGTCGAAGTTGTCAATCGGCGACCGCACCCAGATCGGACCCGCGGCGCAGATCTACGCCGCCGACCATCCGCGCGATGCCGAAACGCGCCGTAGCGGCGTCCGAATTCGGCCGTCCGGTGCGGATCGGCAGCGACGTCTGGATCGGAGGCGGTGCCATCATCCTGCCCGGCGTCACGATCGGCGATGGCGCGGTGATCGGCGCCGGCAGCGTGGTCACGCGGGATGTCGCCGCCAGCCAGACCGTTGCCGGAAATCCGGCACGTCCGCGTCAACCGAAACCGTGACCAGTCGGGGTGACCGGAAACCGGCAGGGCTTTGCGATTTCCGCCTCCCGGCTGCTATGGAAGGCCCCATGTTCGCGCGGCGCACCATACGGCATTAGCGGCCCGGCTTCCGCCTGAGCTTTGGCTCGGCGCAAGACCGGGATTTCCCTGTTTCATCCGCGATCCCTCGCGTTTCAGCGCCGTTACGAGCCAAATCAGAGCATTCATGTCCGAAAAGCCGCAAAAGTCCGACGCATCAGACTATTCCAAAACCCTGTTCCTGCCGCAGACGGAATTTCCGATGCGCGCCGGCCTGCCGCAGCGCGAGCCGGAAATCCTCAAACGCTGGAACGAGATCGGCCTCTACGACCGGCTGCGCGAAGCCGCCGAGGGCCGCGCCAAATTCGTGCTGCATGACGGCCCGCCCTACGCCAACGGCAACATCCATATCGGGCATGCGCTGAACAAGATCCTCAAGGACGTGGTGACGCAAGAGCCAGCAGATGCTCGGCTTCGATTCCAACTACGTGCCGGGCTGGGACTGCCACGGCCTGCCGATCGAATGGAAGATCGAGGAAGAGAACTACCGCTCCAAGGGCAAGCAGAAGCCGGACTTTCGCGATTCGCGCGGCGCATGGTCGCGTTCCGCAAGGAGTGCCGCGCCTATGCGACGCACTGGCTCAACGTGCAGCGCGAGGAATTCAAGCGGCTCGGCATCATCGGCGACTGGGACCATCCCTACGCCACGATGGATTATGCCGCCGAAGCCCAGATCGCGCGCGAACTGATGAAGTTCGCCGCCAACGGCACGCTCTATCGCGGCTCCAAGCCGGTGATGTGGAGCGTGGTGGAGAAGACCGCGCTCGCCGAAGCCGAGGTCGAATACGAGGACTACACCTCGGATACGGTGTGGGTGAAGTTTCCGGTGACGTCGCCGGCGCATGGCGCTCATTGGCCAGTGCGAGCGTCGTGATCTGGACCACGACGCCGTGGACGCTGCCCGGCAACCGCGCCATCAGCTTCTCGCCGAAGATCGCCTATGGCCTCTACAAGGTCACCGATGCGCCCGCCGACAACTGGGCGAAGAACGGCGATCTGCTGATCCTGGCGCGATGCACTCGCCGAAGCGTGTTCAAGCAGGCGCGCGTCACAGCCTACGAGAAGGTGCGCGATCTGCCGGCCGACACGCTGGACGCGGTCGAATGTGCGCCATCCGCTGAAGGGTTTCGCCGGCGGCTACGAATTCACCGTGCCGCTGCTCGCCGGGCGATCACGTCACCGACGACACCGGCACCGGCTTCGTGCACACCGCGCCCGGCCATGGCCGCGAAGACTTCGACGTCTGGACGGCCAACGCGCGTGAGCTGGACGCGCGCGGCATCAACACCACGATTCCCTACACCGTCGACGAGAACGGCGCCTTCACCGATCAGGCGCCGGGCTTCACCGGAAAACGCGTCATCAACGACAAGGGCGAAAAGGGCGATGCCAACGAGGCCGTGATCAAGGCGCTGGTCGAGGCCGGCAAGCTGCTGGCGCGCGGCCGGCTGAAGCATCAATACCCGCATTCCTGGCGCTCGAAAAAGCCGGTGATCTTCCGCAACACGCCGCAATGGTTCATCGCGATGGACAAGGACATTGCCGATCATGGCAAGGCCAAGTCCGGCGACACGCTGCGCGCCCGCGCGCTGCACGCGATCTCGGTGACGCAATGGGTGCCGCCAGTCGGCGCAGAACCGCATCAACGGCATGATCGTCGAGCCGTGCCCGACTGGGTGATCTCGCGCCAGCGCGCCTGGGGCGTGCCGATCGCGGTGTTCGTGCGCGAGAAGGGCGACGGCTCCGCCGAGATCCTGCAGGACGACGCCGTCAACGCAGCGCATCGCGGACGCGTTCGAAGAGGAAGGCGCCGACGCCTGGTATCATGGACGGCGCGCGCGAGCGTTCCTCGGCTCGCACGCCAATGAGGAACTGGAAGAAGGTCGACGACATCTGCGACGTCTGGTTCGACTCCGGCTCGACCCACGCCTTCGTGCTGGAAGATCGCCGGCATTTTCCGGGGCTCGCCGGCATCAAGCGCAAGGTCGACGGCGGCGCAGGATACCGTGATGTATCTGGAAGGCAGCGACCAGCACCGCGGCTGGTTCCAGTCCTCGCTGCTGGAAAGCTGCGGCACCCGCGGCCGCGCGCCGTATCGACGTCGTGCTGACCCACGGCTTCACGCTGGACGAGAACGGCCGCAAGATGTCGAAGTCGCTCGGCAACACCGTCGAGCCGCAAAAGGTCATCGAAGCGATTCCGGCGCCGATATCCTGCGGCTCTGGGTCTGCGCCACCGACTATGCCGACGACCAGCGCATCGGCCCCGAAATCCTGAAGAACACCGTCGAGACCTATCGCAAGCTGCGCAACTCGATCCGCTGGATGCTCGGCACGCTGCATCACTTCAAGCCGGCGCGATGCGGTCGCGCATGCCGACATGCCCGAACTGGAGCGGCTGATGCTGCATCGAGCTCGCCGAGCAGGCCGCGATCGTGCGCAAGGCCTACGCCGAGTTCGACTACAAGACCGTGGTCGCGACGCTCTCGGCGTTCATGAACACCGAATTGTCGGCGTTCTATTTCGACATCCGCAAGGACACGCTGTACTGCGACCCGCCGTCGTCGCTGGCGCGCAAGGCGGCGCTGACCACGATCGACATCATCTGCGATGCGATCCTGCGCATGGCTGGCGCCGGTGCTGAGCTTCACCGCCGACGAGGCGTGGCGGATGTACCAGCCGGACGCCGAGCCGTCGGTGCATCTGACGCTGTTTCCGGAAGGGTTCGAAGAATTCCGCGACGACGCGCTGGCCGCGAAGTGGGAGACCATCCGCAACGTCCGCCGCGTCGTCACCGGCGCGCTCGAACTCGAGCGCGCCGCCAAGAACATCGGCTCGTCGCTGGAAGCCTCGCCGCTGGTCTACGTCTCGGACAAGAAGATCTTCGACACGCTGTTCGACGTCGATCTCGCCGAAGTCTGCATCACCTCGAACGCGATGGTGACCAACGACGACGCGCCGGCCGGATGCGTTCACGCTGCAGCGACGTCAAGGGCGTCGCGGTCGTGGTCGAGAAAGCCGTCGGGACCAAATGCGCGCGGTCCTGGAAGATCCTGCCGACCGTCGGCGAAGACGCCGAATACCCCGACGTCTCGCCGCGCGACGCGCAGGCGCTGCGCGAGTGGAAGGCGCTGGGGTCGCGTCAACGTCGTCCCCGCGAAAGCGGGCCCATAACCACCGGCGCGCCAGAGAAAGGACGATGACCAGCCTTCAAACAGCACCGCACGGGTATGTCCCGTTCGCCGGGACGACGCGCGTTTTGGGGCGACGCCATGACCCCCTCCTCCGCCCGGCGTCATCGCGGCGATCGTCACGCTGACGTCGATCAGGCCTCGAAACTCTGGCTGCTGTTCGTGTTCGACATCGCCCACCGCGGCGCGGTCAGGGTCACGCCGTTTTTCGACCTGGTGCTGGCATGGAACGTCGGGATCAGCTTCGGCTGGTTCCAGAACGACAGCCAGTGCGCCCAGATCGTCCTGATGGCGATCAAGGCGGTGGCGGTGATCGTGCTGGCGATCTGGATGGCGCGGTCGCGCACCGTGCTGGCCACCGTCGCGCTCGGCCTGATCATCGGCGGCGCGATCGGCAACGCCATCGACCGCTTCGTCCTATGGCGCGGTGGTCGATTTCGCCCTGTTTCACGTCCAGATCGGCGGAAAAACCTTCAATTGGTACGTGTTTAACCTTGCCGACGTGGCGATTGTTGCCGGGGTAGCGGCCCTACTGTATGATTCCTTCCTGGGGGTACCCGCCGCAAAAGCGCCCTGATCCCGGCCGATACGGGCCCTCAAGGCTGAATGTTGCTCGCAAGCGCGGAGCTGCGCCTCGAAGCCGGCGCCGCCCTGCGGAAATTTTGAACGGGAACAGCGCGATGCGCAAGACCGAAGCCAGCGGTTCGGATGGTGCAGAATCGTCGTAGGCGCTGAGGCGCGGCGCTGCGGCTTCGCCGCGATCGCGCTCGGCATCGGCCTCGTGATGGCCGCCGGCGCCGCGCGCGCCGACGACGACGACGAGGACGACAAGACCTTCGAGGAAAAGATCATCGAAGGCATCATGGCGCGGCATCGGCGGCACCAACATGGAGAACCGGGGCATCGACTACCGCGAGCGTTCGCCGCTGGTGGTGCCGCCCAAGCTCGATCTGCCGCCGCCGGCTGCCGCGGCCGACGTGAAGGCGCCGAACTGGCCGAAGGATCCTGACGATGCGCGCCGCAAGGCTGCGATCGCGGCCCGCAAGAAGGACAACAAGGATCCGCGCGAGGCCGCGCCGCGCGTCCTGACGCCGAGCGAACTCGCGACAGGCAAGACCGCGGCACCGCACGCACCGGCAGCGATCCGGTGCAGCCCGGGCAATCCGGCACCAACTGCCGATCCTGAGCCCGTCGCAGCTCGGCTATAGCGGCGGCTTCAGCGGCCTGTTCGGCGGCAACAAGACCGAGACCGCGCCGTTCAAGGGCGAGCCGACGCGAGATCCGCTGACGCAGCCGCCGGCCGGCTACCAGACGCCGTCGCCGAATTTCGCCTACGGCACCGGGCCGAAGGAATCGCTGAACAAGCGAATACAACCCGGCCGCCGGCAAGTATGGCGAATAGTTAAGCCTATCTCTCGCCTTCGTGACGATCGCCGGCGCCGGCGCGGTGTACGATGCCGCGGTTTATCCCGAACGATCTGTTCGGACTGTTCTAAATTGCGCGATTCTGTGCAAGCCGGTGCCCTTTGCGGAATACGCGCCAGACAGGTCATGATGTCATCACAATCGCTTTCGCCGCTTCGCTCGTTGCAGTCTTCCTGCTCGACGTTCGCCTTCTCCGCCGGCGGCGCGCTTCGCCCAGACCACGGTCGACGTCGGAGCGTCCCGCCAGCTTCACCCTCGGCAACGGCCTGCAGGTGGTGGTGATCCCGGATCACCGCACGCCGGTCGTCACGCAGATGATCTGGTACAAGGTCGGCTCCGCCGACGAGACGCCCGGCAAATCGGGCTCGCGCACTTCCTCGAACATCTGATGTTCAAGGGCACCAGCAAGCATCCCGCCGGTGAATTCTCCCAGACCGTGCTGCGGATCGGCGGCAACGAGAACGCCTTCACCTCGACCGACTACACCGGCTATTTCCAGCGCGTGCCGCGCGAGCAGCTGCCGCAAGATGATGGAGTTCGAGGCCGATCGCATGACCGGCCTCATCCTCAAGGACGAGAACGTGCTGCCGGAGCGCGACGTCGTGCTCGAGGAATTCAACATGCGGGTCGCCAACAATCCGGATGCGCGGCTGACCGAGCAGATCGATGGCGGCGCTCTATCTCAACCATCCCTACGGCCGCCCGGTGATCGGCTGGCGCCAGGAGATCGAGAAGCTCGACCGCGAGGATGCGCTGGCGTTCTACAAGCGCTTCTACGCGCCGAACAACGCGATCCTGGTGATCGCCGGCGACGTCGACGCCAACGATATCCGCCCGATGGTGGAGAAGGACTTTGGCGGCGATCCCGGCGCAGCCCGCGATCCCGCGCAGCGCATCCGTCCGCAGGAGCCGGTGCCCGCGGCGCCGCGCACCGTGACGCTGTCCGACCCGCGCGTCGAACAGACCGGCCTGCGGCGCTATTACCTCGTTCCCTCCGCCACGACCGCTGCGGCCGGCGAAAGCCCGGCGCTCGACGTGCTCGCGCAGCTGATGGGCGGCGGCGCCAACTCCTATCTCTATCGCGCGCTGGTGATCGACCGCCCGCTCGCGATCAGCGCCGGCGCCGGCTATCAGGGCACCTCGCTCGATCCGTACGCAGTTCTCGATCTCGGTGTCGCCGAAGCCCGGCGTGGAGTTCTCGCAGATCGAGCAGGTGATCGACGGCGTGATCGCGGATGTCGATCCAGAATCCCGCCCGCGCCGAGGATCTCGAACGGGTCAAGACCCAGCTGATCGCGGAAGCGATCTACGCCCAGGACAATCAGGCGACGCTGGCGCGCTGGTATGGCGGCGCGCTCACCACCGGGCCTGAGCATCGACGACATCAGAAGCTGGCCGGATCGCATTCGCGCCGTCACCGCCGAACAGGTCCGCGACGCCGCGCAGAAATGGCTCGACAAGAAGCGTTCGGTGACCGGCTATCTGATCAAGGATGCCGCGCCGAAACGCGAGGAGAAGCGCTCGTGAACCATTCCTGACTCGGCGCGCGGCGCTGCATTCATGCTTGTCGCCTGCGCTGGCGATGACTGTCGCTGGCATCGACGCCGTCGCATGCCGCGGCAAAATCCAGCGTCTGGTCTCGCCGGGCGGCATCGAGGCCTGGTTCGTGCAGGACGCCACCGTGCCGCTGATCGCGATGGAGTATGCCTTCGGCGGCGGCGCCGCGCAGGATCCGGCCGACAAGCCCGGCGTCGGCAACATGGTCGCCAGCCTGCTCGATGAGGGCTCCGGCGATCTCGATTCCAAGACCTTCCACGAGCGCCTCGAGCGCCGCGCCATCGAACTGAGCTTCTCCTCGAGCGCGGGATCATTTCCGCGGCTCGCTTGCGCATGCTGAAGGACAACAAGGACGAGGCCTTCGACCTGCTGCGGACTGGCGCTGACCTCGCCGCATTTCGACGCCGCCGACGTCGAACGCATTCGCGCGCAGGTCATCTCGGGCCTGCGCCGCGACACCACCAATCCGACGTCGCTGGCCAGCCGCAAGTTCCTGGAAGTCGCCTTTGGCGATCATCCCTATGGCCGGCAGGCCAACGGCACGCTGGAGAGCGTGCCGAAGATCGATGTCGCCGACATGAAGGACTATGTCCGCCGCGTGATCGCCAAGGATACGCTGCGGATCGCCGTGGTCGGCGATGTCGATCCCGACACGCTCGGCAAATTGCTCGACAAGACATTTGGCGGATTGCCGGCCAAGGCCAGCCTGACGCCGGTCGCCGACGTCGAGGCCGCCAAGCCGCCGCAGCGCGCCTTCATTCCGCTCGACGTGCCGCAGACCGTGGTGACGTTCGGCGGTCCCGGCATCACGCGCCACGATCCGAATTTCATGGCCGGCTATGTCGTGAACCACATCCTCGGCGGCGGCGGGCTGTCGTCGCGGCTCTACACGGAAGTCCGCGAGAAGCGCGGCCTCGCCTATTCGGTCTATGAATCGCTGCTCTGGATGGATCACTCCGCGCTGTTCATCGGCAATACCGGCACCCGCGCCGACCGCGCCGGCGAGACCGTCGATGCGATCGAAAAGGAAATCCGCCGCATGGCCGAGGAAGGCCCGACCCAGAAGGAACTGGACGAGGCCAAGTCCTACCTGAAGGGCTCGCAGATGCTGGCGCTCGATACCTCCTCGAAGCTGGCGTCAGGCGCTGCTGCAATACCAGCTCGACAAGCTGCCGATCGACTATATCGAGAAGCGCAACGCCATCGTCGATGCGGTGACGCTGGACGACGCCAAAAAGGCCGCCCAGCGGCTGTGGGGGCAGGGCCTGCTCACCGTGATCGTCGGCCGCGCCCCGCAAGCCGCCGCCCAGCCCGCCGCGGCGCCGCCGCCAACGGCGACTGAGCTCTCTCCGACCGCTCACCGCTCGCGGCAGAGTTGAGCGCCTTGCGCAGACTGCGTGAGCTGTCTCGCTCCCGGCCATCCACGCTTCGATGGCTGTACACTGCGTGGATCGCCGCGCATCGACGCAAGACGCGCTTCTGTGCGTTCCCGGGCATGACGTCCTGCCTGGTGACGCCATGCTGCGGGTTTCCCGCGACCTTACGATCGACGAGAACGACATCGAGATCGGCTTCGTCCGCGCCTCCGGCCCGGGCGGGCAGAACGTCAACAAGCTCTCGACCGCGGCGCAACTGCGTTTCGACACGCGCAAGATCACGCTGCCGGACGACGCCGCGCTGCGGCTCGAACCGGCTCGCCGGCCAGCGCATGACCAAGGACGGCGTGATCGTGATCCACGCCCAGCGCTTCCGCACCCAGGAGCGCAACCGCGCCGATGCCATCGACCGCCTGCTCGAACTGCTGCGCGAGGCCATGGTGCGGCCGATCGCCGCGGCGCGCCGACCAAGCCGACCTTCGGCTCGAAACAGCGCCGCCTCGAAGGCAAGAAGCGCCGCAGCGACGTCAAGGCGAAGCGCGGCTCGGCGCGCTTCGACGATTGAGCCACTTCAAACTCCGGCGCAAGCAAACTCCGGCCAGTCGCGCGGCGGAGTTTCTGTTTTGGCTGAGCAACCCTGCGGCGGACGCGGGTTTCCTCCTCCTCGTGG